>JAAGKN010000466.1_pt1 | contig 75103 bp, 53 predicted proteins | sample 6206371 | NCBI WGS metagenome assembly JAAGKN01 (sample SAMN11533720, study PRJNA540317) | gut metagenome | isolation source: fecal pellets from male and female animal of same cohort | host: Peromyscus leucopus | place: USA:CA | collected 2017 | reverse complement strand
TCTTATACTTCTTACCGCTGCCGCAAGGACAGGGATCATTGGGATATACCTTTGCATTACCGCGCTTTACAGGCGCTTTGGGACCGCTGTCATCCTTGTTGGTGCCGGTGACCTTTGCCACCTGTTCGCGCTCTACCTTCTGCTCCACCTTGATATGGAACAGCAGACGAACCGTCTCCTCCTTGATATTCTGTGTCATCTCATCAAACATCTCGTATCCGCTGAGCTTATACTCCACCAGCGGGTCGCGCTGTCCGTATGCCTGCAGGCCGATGCCCTGACGCAGCTGCTCCATGTCATCGATATGATCCATCCATTTCCGGTCAATCACCTTCAGCAGAATAACCCGCTCCAACTCCCGGATTGCCTCGGCATCCGGGAACTCTGCCTCCTTGCTCTCATAAAGCTTTACGGCCTCTTCCTTCAACTGCTGCTTCAGGCTGTTTTTCTTAGGCTTTTGCACTCTCTCCGCCGTCACCGGCCGAAGTGGAATGGTGGGAATCAGAAGCGTGTTCAACTCATTAAAGTTCCACTCCTCCACCTCCGCGTCCTCATTGATACTGATATCCACACAGTTTTCCGCAATGTCAGTAATCATCTTGTAGATAAAATCGCGCATGCTTTCACCGTTCAAAACGCGGCGGCGTTCGTCATAGATAATCTCCCTCTGCTCACTCATGACCTTATCATACTCCAGCAGGTTCTTACGGATGCCGAAGTTGTTGTTCTCTATCTTCTTCTGAGCGGATTCAATGGCGCTGGTTAAAGCGCCGTGTTCAATCTCCTGGCCCTCAGGCACCCCCAGTGCATTAAAGATGCCAATCAGACGCTCGGATCCGAACAGTCTCATCAAATCGTCCTGCAGGGAAATATAGAACTTGGACTCACCGGGATCTCCCTGACGTCCGGAACGGCCTCGCAGCTGGTTGTCGATACGCCTGGACTCATGCCGCTCCGTACCGATGATCTTTAAGCCCCCTGCTGCCCTGGCTTCCTCGTCCAGCTTGATATCCGTACCACGGCCCGCCATGTTGGTGGCAATGGTCACCGCGCCGTGCATACCGGCATCCGCCACGATTTCCGCCTCCATCTCATGGAACTTCGCGTTCAGAACCTTATGCCGGATGCCCCGCTTCTGTAAAAGGCGGCTCAGCTCCTCGCTGGCTTCAATGGTAATGGTACCCACCAGCACCGGCTGACCCTTTGCATGGGCCTCCTCCACGGCATCCGTGATAGCCTTCAGCTTTTCTTCCCGTGTCTTGTATACCGCATCCTGCATATCCTCACGTATCACAGGACGGTTGGTGGGAATCTCCACCACATCCATTCCGTAAATCTCACGGAACTCCTTTTCCTCTGTCAGGGCCGTACCGGTCATGCCGCACTTTTTCTCAAATTTATTAAAGAAATTCTGGAAGGTAATGGTAGCAAGAGTCTTGCTCTCCCTCTTCACCTTCACATGCTCCTTCGCCTCGATTGCCTGATGCAGACCGTCAGAATAACGGCGTCCCGGCATGATACGCCCGGTAAACTCATCCACGATCAGCACCTGATCGTCCTTCACCACATAATCCTGATCCCGGAACATCAGGTTGTGGGCCCGCAGCGCCAGAATAATGTTATGCTGGATCTCCAGATTTTCAGGATCCGCATAGTTTTCAATGTGAAAGAAATCCTCAACCTTCTTCACTCCGGCTTCAGTCAGGTTAATGACCTTATCCTTCTCGTTTACAATAAAGTCTCCTGTCTCCTCCTGCACTACGCCCATGATCGCGTCCATCTTCGTCAGCTGCTGCATATCCTCGCCGCGCTTCATGCGGCGGGCAAGCAGATCGCACATCTCATACAGAGCCGTGGACTTGCCGCTCTGCCCGGATATGATCAGAGGGGTTCTGGCCTCGTCGATGAGCACCGAGTCCACCTCATCGATAATGCATAAGTGCAAATCCCTCAGCACAAGCTGCTCCTTGTAGATCACCATATTGTCACGCAGATAATCAAAGCCCAGCTCATTGTTGGTCACATAGGTAATGTCACAGTTGTAAGCCTTCTGGCGCTCCTCGCTTGTCATGCTGTTTAAGACCACGCCCACGGACAGTCCCAGAAACTCGTGTACCTGTCCCATCCATTCGGCGTCACGCTTTGCCAGGTAATCGTTGACAGTGACTATATGGACGCCCTTTCCCTCCAGCGCATTCAGATAGGCGGGAGCGGTAGCCACCAGGGTCTTTCCTTCACCGGTACGCATCTCTGCGATACGTCCCTGATGCATAATGATTCCGCCAATCATCTGTACCCTGTAATGCTCCATATTCAAAACGCGCTTTGCCGCCTCACGCACCGTCGCAAATGCTTCCGGGAGCAAATCGTCCAGGGTCTCGCCCTCCCCCAGCCGCTTTTTGTATTCATCCGTTTTTGCCTTCAGCTCCTCGTCGGACAGCGCCTGCATGGCAGGGCGCAGCTCATCGATTTTATCTGCCAGAGGCGCAATCCTCTTCAGCTCTCTCTCGCTGTGTGTACCAAAAATCTTATCTACAATTTTCACGTGATTTCACACCTTTCCGCAGCCTCACAACAGGCAGCCACAGTATATTGTAACAGAAAATATAATCAGATTCAACACTAAGCTGGCCTCAGGGTATTAACATTTTATGAACTTTATATAAGCAAAAGCAGCGGCCAAGGGACGGTGAAGCTCTGAAAACGCACTTTGCAGGCGGCGCAGGCGTGAACCCGCGCCTGCATTACAGCTGATTGAGAATAAACGGATCCTTGATTTTTTTATCCTCGGCAAATAACAGTATTTCCGAAATAATCTGCGAGGTTTTGGGGTCATCGTCAACGAAGGGCAAAAACAGCTTTCCCCTGTGCTGGGAATATACCGGCAGCACGTTTATCATCGGGCCGCCCTGCAGATGCACAACTCCGCTGCCCAGGTGGATGGCATAGTCCGCCCGTTCCCCCGAAATGAACGCGTGGGTACCCTCAAGCCGCACGTTCTTCAACTTAAACAGCGGCAGGGTAAACTCGATTATCGCACGGCGCATCTCTATTGTGGAATGGCTTGCCTCCGGGTCAACTCCGCCTGCGTGAGCAACGCTTACCGCCAAATCCACATCCCGCATCACCTCCGAGAAAATGATGTCCGGAACCTCCTCAATACACATTGCCCTGCTCGTCTTCCGGTTGAAGAACTCCACCCACTCAAGGGTGGGGGCTTCTATGTCAGCGGGTGAAAACCAGTCCGCAAGGGCATAAATGGAAGCCACAATGTTTTCTTTGTAATAGACCTTCTGCAGGCCCGTATCAATGTCGCAGACCCAGCGACGGGATTTCAGGCAGGCCTTTGTCTTCTGGGGCTGTATCTGATTTCCCGCATAGCGTGTGGATCGAAAGGCCTGCACTTCCTCCTCCGTCTTAATATACAACTCCCGGAACACCTGTTTAAAGGGCTGAATTATCCCGTTGTCAAACAGATATTTCTGATACTCATGCCAATGGCCGTCCCTGTATATGTCAAAAGGGTGTGCGGCCTTCAGTGCAGTCTGTTCCGTAATATCAGTTTCCCCGCCCCCGAAGTCAACCAGCTTATTTCCCCTCAAAAATCCAAGCCTTTCTCCTGCCTTGTAGACCAGCTTTGAAATAATGGGCTTCACCGTCGGATTGGTGCAGAGCAGATTCAGCTCCCCGGCGGAAAACAGGGTTTCACTCTCCATAGCCTCCTCAAACATCCTGCAGGTTCTGCGATACTGCTCGGTAAGCATTTTCTTTGTAGCGCCCAGCTCTGTCACAAGCTCATTTTTCTTATATTTTGACGGAACGGATTTCAGCAGTTTGCCATCCTTTTCACACTTGACTTCCGCACTGCCGTTTTCGTCTATCTCCAGCCTCAGACGGATTTCGTCAAGGTCATTCCATTCAAGCATGTACTGTATATTCTCGAAGAGTTTCACTTCCATCCGAAGTGTAAGCCGCTCCACATCTGAAAATCCCGCATTCTTCGAGAGATTCTGCAGGGCGCACTCCGCCGCCGCGGTTTCGCTGGCCTTTCTCTGTGCGCCGAACTGCCTGCTCTGTTTTTTAAACTCCTGGATAAACAGATAGCGCCCGGCCATGTCATCTTCACCCTCAAGCGGAATCAGGGCATATGCCATCAGGGTATCCTTGTTGCGCTTTTCGGTGATATTCTTCACTGCTTCTTCTCTGGAAAGCCTGCCCGTAACCGCGTCCGCATATTTTCTGGCCCGGGTGTGCTTTGCTCCGTCCGAGATATACTTCGCCGCACTGTAAATTTTGTTAAAACGAGGCTCCCCTATGGTCTGTAAAGCGTCCTTAAACCAGTCGATGTCAAACGCTCCGGCATTGAAATCCTCCGCAGAAATCGGTGAATACCTGGCGATGACTGCCTGGGTTCTCTCGTCCAGGGACTCGTTCATATGGGCAATAAAGTAATAGCATGCGGACTGGAAGCCTTCCCAGCCCAGATATTCCTCCACAACAGGAATCCACCCATGGGAAAACAGTGCCGCTTCCACAAGGCGGTTTTCCGTAACATCCGTCTTTGAGACCAGTGTCCTTAATTTTTCCGCATGGTCATCTGCGTCGGGGACACATATCCCCAGTAAATAGCTCAGACTCTGCTTTTTGGGAACTCCGTTGTAAGCGTAAAAATGTGTGGAACGGTTCAAGGTGTCTTTCCCCAGCGCCGCAAGTATCTTTACAAAATTCTCCGCGCCGTAAATGCGTTTAATACTGCTTATTGTACGGGAATAACTGGTTTCGGAATCCCCCCTGGCAAGCTCTGTCTTCAGCACGGTGTCAATCAGATTCTGTCCGATCTCCGCCGCAAAATCCAGCTTTTTGTTGTCCTCCTCAGTAAATTTATATTCCGACAGCTTAAAAATGCCTCTCGCTTCCAGAATGGAGGCTATACAGGTTTCGCCGCTGCGGTAGTTGTAAAATCGGGAATGTGCCCTTGCCTCCCCTGATTTTCTGAAGGATATCAGCTGCGACAGATCGGCCAGCGCCTCTGACAGAAGCTTCTCCATAAGCATTTTGTACATAAAGCCAATGCTGACTATTCCCTTGTACGCCGCCACAACAAGAGACGAAGCGGTAAACGGGGTGTACATCCGCCTGATTACAATGGAATGCCTTTCCTCGTCAGGAATGTCGAAAAAACCAAACCTTTTTCCAAGCATATATCTTATGGAGAACGCGTCCCTGTAATGCTCTCCGAATTTCCAGGAGGTCGCGTGCAGCCGCTGTAAAATCACATTCAGCCTCTCGTCATTGACTGCCGTGACAAGTTCCTTTTTATTCATACCCTGAAATTCCAGCTTTTTGCCGCCCATATAAAGCACTAAGGTATTCTCATGACTATACGGGGAATCCACAAAATCATAGAGGTCCTCTGCTTTGGCTTCACACGCAATGTAATAGCCCAGCGCACAGGCTTCTGAGCACAAATCCAGACTGTTTAAATACTGGAAATTTAAATAATTGATGATGCGGCTCAGCCTCGACGGGTGCATATAGCTGTGCTGCTCCGCAAACTCATCGCCAAACACATTCTGTGCCAGCTTCGCAGAACTGCTTCTGCCGCTCTTCCAATATATGCACAGCTTCAAAAGCAGCTCCTCACTGCCTATGCAGGTCTTGTAGAACTCATCCCAAAGCTCCTGAAACACGATATGCCTTGTTCCGTCCTTCTCCTTTACATCAAGACTGCTGTAGCCTGAACTGTCGGCGAGCAGGCGCGTTTCCCCGGTGGCGGCATCAACATACTCGTCATTTTTATGTTCCTCAATAAGCTTATCCAGCGCAGCCACTATCCCGTGCAGCCCGACTTTTTGCTTACCCGGTTTATTGCCGAAGCATTTTGTTGCCGGGAATAATTTCACAAAATCCGTTTTGCAGGCCATGATGAATTTCCCGTCCACTTCGGGCGTGAAATCCTCCGTCCCGCTGTAGAGAGCAGGCGCCTCGTCCGCCGCCTTGTCACCGCCTATGCGCTCTATCAATATTTTTTCCCTGGATGTAGGTGCAGAGATTAAACCTGCGATGGCGGTGTATCGGGACTTACGCTCAGTCCCCTCTTCCCCTTCGTTTATGCGGATAATTATATCCAGTCCCGCAGTGCGCTTTTCCTCTTTTTTATCGGTGCAGAGCCGCATGACGCACTGAAGAAGCTGCTCTTCAGACTGACGCAGCAGCACCTCAATCAGGCTTTGCCGCATATCTGCGGCCTTATATCTCAACATATCCTCCAGCATCCTAAAATGTTTCTCACTGAGCTGGCAGGTGCGCAGAATCTCAAAAACTGCCTTCCGCGAATACTCCTCCTTGTCGCCGGCAAGGGAAACAAGCGTATCAAGCTGAACCTCCGTGCGTGGGTGCAGAAGCAGCATTTTTATCTGACGGCTTCTTCCGCTTGCATAATAGCCGCCGCCTTTTATCAACGGAATCTTCACACAGGCCTCGTCAATTTTCTGATCGTCGTCAAGATCGGATGCAATCACACACAGCCGCTTCACAATGTCTGACTTTGTAAGCACCTCCGCGTTCCATGGGAAAACGCAGGGGTTGAACTCCCTGTCCTTCGGAAGCTTTTCAAGCATCTCATTCAGTACAGCATAGAGCCTTTCGGCTGTGGGCCTGTCATAGCGCAGCGACATATCAGAAAAAACCATTCCCTTCGCGCTGTTCGAGTAATAGGAATTGGAATCGTCCACCTGGGGCAGGAATACTGCCATAACATCAGGCTCATCATGTCTGTTCAAAACAGCCTTTACCGCCAGCCTCTGCTGAACATCGCCCCCTACATTCTTCAGGAAAACTCCCGCCGTCATCGCCTGGTGGGCTGTGCCATGCTCAATCATTTCCTCCATTTTCAGTTCCGCCGCGTGTAGCTCACGACAGGCAGACGCCCACAGCGCAATGTAGATTTTCATGGAATCCTCTGTTCCCAGATACTCGTCAATGCAGCCCCCATCCTCCAGACAATCCACGATAATGTCCAGCGTTTTCCCGCTTATGCGCTCAAGATCCCGGGTATCCTCCGCCATCAGGCCCGCAAAACACCCTACCGCTCTTTTCACGGAGGAATAGCGGATCAGATTGTTGTCACGAATGGTCTTTATTACCTTGATGAAAGGTTCGATACGTCCGCCGTCACTGTTCTCACAAACAGCCTGCCGCAAACCCTCCTGCAGTCTTGCCGCAAGCAAAAATCTGCAGATCAAATCATGCAGTTCGGTATTTTTGCACATAAACACGCCCGACAGCAGATTATAGCTTACTGCCGTTTCACTGCCGCTTTCCAGTGCGCTCCTCACATAGTTTATCACCCGTTTATTTCCTCTGTCGATTTCATAGGCCAGCAGATATGCGTTCAGGTTTCGCATCTTTTCGCTCTTGTAGGCTGCCTGTTCCTCGGTCAGGTTATTTTCCAGAAAATCCGCAAAATCCACGTCCATGCGGTTTATGTTTGTAAAATCCCACACTATGCAGCAAATCTTATCCGCATACAGTGAAAAATCCCCGCTGCGGAAGGATCTGCGTCCCCAGCCTATCTGGAAAATGAACGCCGTGCAGTTATCGACAATATACAAAAACGCGTCCCTATGCCGTTCCAGAATACACGGGCCAAACAGCCATTTACATTTCTTCTCAAAAAACCCGGAGGGTCTTTTCCCCTCCTTCAGGTATTCCGAAAGCTCTCTGTAAATCCCGGAGTTTCTGAAAGAATTGCCGCTGATAAATATCCTTTGATCTTCATCAAGGGTTTTCTTCACCGCCAGCCATTTCCCCTCCGCCGCATTGCCGTACTGTTTCGCCAGATCCTCAATCCGTGCCCTGTCTTCGTTTGTCAATTTCTGCATGTCAGTAACCCGCCTTTCTTCTCACACTTGCCCCGTAAGCATTGTAAGTCTTATAAAGGTCAGTGAATCGCCATCGTGTAAATCCAGGTTTTCATCAAGATTTTCCAGTTCCTGCTCATTCAGGAACACGCGGTACAGCCCATCCTCAAAGGACTGCAGCGCATTGTCAACGGCCCTGCCTGTATCCTGCTCCCTGCCGCCGTAATTTATCCCGAAGGCGATTTTGCCCACACTTGCCATATCCGCTATCTGCATCCCTGTAACAGGAGTAGCCTGGGAAGTTCCCCTGCGCACCCGTTCATTGTACGCCTTCACACACGCCGCGGCCGTCTGCGCTATCAGCTCCCGCACGACGCCCGGCACGGGCGAATACTCAAAGTCTATGGCCTCAACTGTCTGTTTTCTCTGACCGATTTGTTTCAGATGAATCTTTAATATCATTGCCTCTCTCCTGCATCCCCACGCCTGCAAAATCGTTCCCTCTCTTCCAGAATAAACCGTTCCTTTTCCGATGTCAACGGGCCGTTCAGCTCCAGCCAAAATATCCGGCGCAACTTTCAAATTGACTTTCACCGGCGAAAACCTTACAATATTTTTGCAGACGCACATGCCGGCATCCCGGCTGTTGCTTCCGCATAGGAACACATATTTAGACAATTTGCAGGAAAGGTATTTTATTGCCATGAACAGAGAAATCATCCATCTTTATGTAAATATGCCGGGGTGTACCCCCGACTTCCCTACAGTGACTGCTGCTCTGGAAAGCATCCAGATGCAGGAGACGCAAAAAACCTATCCCGCCCCATTTTCTGACATTACCCCCGCAGTCGTTCATATCGGCCCCGGTATTTACCGGGAAAAGCTGGTGGTTACCCGGCCCAACCTGACCCTGCAGGGGGAGGGCGCACTCCGGGATGACACAGTGCTGGTCTGGGGCGACGGCGCATTCGACAATATGCCGGAAGGCGACAAGCGGGGCACCTTCCGCACTGCTTCAGTCAGAATCGACACCCATGACTTTACAGCAAAACATCTCACTTTTAAGAATGATGCCGGATATGGCCGCGACGCCGGACAGGCCCTGGCTCTGTATGTGGACGGCGACAGGATTTATTTTGAGGACTGTCGCCTGCTGGGAAGCCAGGACACCCTCTTTACCGCACCTCTGCCCCTGAAGGAGGCAATACCGGGAGGTTTTAAGGGCCCCGGTGCAGACAAACCCCGCATTCAGGGACGCCACTGCTTCCGAGGCTGCATGATTCAGGGGGATGTTGATTTTATCTTCGGAGGCGGAACCGCCTGGTTTGAGGACTGCGTCCTCTTCTCCAAGCTGCCGGAGCCGCAGGCGACATCCCAAAGCAGCCAACCTTCGCCGCAGACGACGCCCGTTCACGGCTATATCACAGCCGCCTCCACACCGGAAGGACAGCCATTTGGCTATGTGTTCCGAAACTGCAGGCTGGAGAGCGACTGTCCTCCTGGCACAGTCATGCTGGGGCGGCCCTGGCGGGAGTGGGCCAAAACCGTATACCTGAATTGCGAGCTGGGAGCTCACATCCATCCCGCCGGCTGGGCTGACTGGGGGAAGCCCCACGGACATTTCTACTACGGGGAATACCGCTCCACCGGCCCCGGCGCAAGCCCTGAGACCCGGGCGGATTTCTCCTGCCAGCTGACGGACGCGGAGGCAGCGGAATACTCTATGGAAAGAGTGCTGAATGGCTGGACGCCGGGAACATAACCGGAAGCCGGGGCCTGAAATGCAGAAGGGATACAAAAAAACAAACAAATAACGGGCGGCAACTGCCGCCCGCTGTCTTACTTATTTTTCTCATCTCCTGAGATTGTGTTTTCTGATGCCATATCCTCCGATACAGTCTCTTCAGATACCGGCTCTCCCGATATTGCGTTTTCCGCGCTGCCGATACTGTTCTCCATATCGTCAATTTCCTTCTTAACAGACTGAATCTTGGTATCCTGGGCAATGGCCCGCATAATCAGATTTAAATCCTCCGGCGAAAACATTCCCGCCGCCTTAGACAGTTCCCCGATATTTTTACGGTTTACCTTCAAATGCCCTCCACCGGACAATGTCACCGTAATCACCTGGCTCTTGTCCTCTACATTTCCCAGACAGATACTGTTGGTTCTCTCATCACAGACGAAGGTGACACCGTTGTAGGTAATGACGCCGTCCTTTGCCAGATGCCCGTAAGGAACCTTAGGTGCCGCCCGGAAGCTGCTGATGGGATTGGCCTTGCCTGCCGCAGCTGCCTCATAAATTTTGGATGCCTCTGAGCGCTTTCCGCTGTCTGTTTTCTCTGCAGCCGCCCCGGAGTTTTCTTCATCTGCTCCGGTCATCTGAAAAACCGGCACTGTTATACTTTTTTGTGCTGCATCCGTATAGTTCTTCCCTGAAAGGCGACTTCCTCTGATTGCGGAAGCTCTCAGGCTTCCTGCAGAATCCATTCCTGTGTTGTAAATTCCCAGCTGCACTATTCCGCTCCTCCTGTTTCTTCTCTGCTCCCAGACCCGCTTGTTTTTCCTCTGCATCTGTTATATCGGCTTTTTCACCCCAAAAAATTATATCTGCTGAAATAGGAACTGCTGATGTCCCCGCCTGCATTATACCGGCTGGACGCAGTCCGGGCGTTCGCCGATGCGCTGTCCGAAACCCTGTCAGCCACAATGCCGAGCCGCTTCATAAAACCGGCGCCGCTTCCCAGCGCAGCCTTTACCGTTTCTGCATTCGCCTTTCCAAACTGTGTCCGGTTCAAGCTTAAAGACCCATCGGTTCCGTAGCTGATGCCAATCTCCCGCAAGACACTCAAATTGTCCGTTGCTGCCTGTTTTAAGGTCTGGCGGTAAAAATTATTCAAAGAGCCGTCACACTGGTATAAATTTTTCAAAGTATCATTATAGCTTGTCAGCAGGCTCTCCACATCCGATGCAGACACATTCCCCTGGTCTGCCTTCTCTCCGAGAATACCTGTCTGTTTTTCAAGGGAATCTGCCGCCTTTCCCAGCTTCTCATAGCCCGTTTTTGCATATCTTGACGCCGCGGCACTTGCCAGGCTGCCTGTTTTTGTACCGCTCCCGCTCCCTGATTTCAGCGCACTGAGCCGGGAGCTTCCTCCCGCCTTGCTGGACTGTACATAACTGAGCAGAGACTTTCTGCTGGAAATCAGCCCTCCGCCGTGTTTGTTTATCATTCCTGTTGTAACTCTCATATAGAACCCTCCTGTCTCTGCGCCGCGCGCTCCTGAAATCTGGCTGCCCGATTAGAGGCAAGTCTGTCTGCCAGACTTCCCTGTCTCCCTAACCGGGCCTGTATCTGAAGGTCAATCTGCTCCTGCCGCTCTTCCCTGCGGCTCTTTTGCGCGCCGGAGGTGTCGGAAGCTGTCGAACTGCCCTTAGCTGTCATTCCCTCTCCGTAACACTCTCCGGCGCTGCCTCCGATGACCCGGAAGCCGAATTTCGGCGCATAGCAGGAATACTGCGCCTGAAAGTCCTCCTGCAGCTTGCTTAATACTTCCTTTTCATAGGCCGGATCCTTCTGCATGTTGACGAAGGCCTCCTCCTTCAGCACAAGCACGCCGCTGCAGTTCGTCCGGCAGCTATTGCTGACCGGCAAAGCGGATATTTTACCGCAAATGTACTTTTTGTACTCTTCCTGGGACATATCCGCCGTATCCCTGCTCTCGTCTACCCTGCCGCCGCCTGCGGCCTTTGGCGGAAAGCTCATAACCACGTCCCCGCCCTCCCGAAAGGTCTGCCTCTGGCTCAGCGTCTTCTGCAGGGCATCTGTAAATTTCGCATAGACGGGAGCAATCTGTGCCGAAGCCGTCATTCCGCCTGACAGCAGCCCGGCCGGATAACCGCCCAAAATACCGCCGCTCCCCGGCAATCCCCACAAATAGCTGCCTGAAAGCCCACGGTCAGCCACAGTCTGATAATAGCCGCCCAAATTATATAAATCCATCTGTGCTCACCTCTTTCCTTACGCAGAGAACGGACAGATCCGCTTCTCTGTTACATAGGAAATCGGCAGCCTGACAGATGGATTTTCGTTTTTTGTCATCAAAGCTTTTTTAATTGTCATAAACGCTTCAGCATCACCGTCAATGTAAAAACTCTGTCTTCCGCTTTCCAGTCCACGCCTCCCTGATATTTCACCGCCGTTGATTTGATGCTCTGCAGCCCTATACCGTGGAGGCTGCCATCCTCCTTCAGGGTTTCCGGGAACTCCTGCCCGGCGGAATGCTTCAGCCTTCCGTCAAAGCTGTTGGCAATCTTCAGAAGGAAACAGGACGCCCGCATTCCGGTTCCCACACGAATCCACAGGCTTCCCGCCTCCGCCCCGTCCTGTTCCGCTCCGGCGCCAAACTCTCCTTCAGAAGACAGTCCGGCCTCTGCAAGTCTCTCACAGGCCTCTATGGCATTGTCCAGGCCATTCCCCAGTATCAGGCTCAAGTCCATGGCACTGACCTCCAAATCAGGCGGTACCAGCAGATTTTCCGCCTGAAAGGAAATACCCGGAATCCGCTCCCGCATCTCATGATACTTGATTCCCACCAGTGTATCCACCGCCGCGCTGCCGGTGCGACAGGGAAAATCCAGTTCGCTTAAGGTTTGATTCAACTGGGTCAGATAAGCCTGCAGTTCTGCCTGTGCCCCGGGCTGTCCGGCCAACTCTGCCACCACCGCCAGCTGGTTTTTCATATCGTGCCTCATGGCCCGCACACCGGCATAGACCCGTTCCGTCTCCCGAAGATGCTCTTCCATGCTTTCCAGCTGCTGTCCCAGAATCACGCTCCTGTTTTTCTCCTCATGAAGTTCCTTAAGCTCACAGAACAGCCTTACACTGTAAACTACAGAACACAGACACAGGGCAAGCAAAACCGGCACTACACCTACCAGCAGCGGATATTTGTCATAAAGCGAGCTGGGTATCTGCCCCTCCACGGTCACCAGAATCACCCGGAGGAGCACGCTAAACATGCCTGCGATACAGCCCGGCAGCAGCAGAAACCTAAGCTCTGCTCTGTCAAAACCCCGGATTTCGCCGTGAAAGGCACTGCTCACGCGATGCAGCGTTCCTCTTAAGAATATCAGAAATACCACGTTCATAAACAGCTGGAGCAGGAAGAAATATATCTCAGCCAGCCACAGGTACGTCTCCGGACCTATGATGCCCTCTTCCAGCATCCAGACGCCCACATCATACAGCCCGTTTCCCAGAAGCGACGCAGCATGTGCCAGAAATCTGCTGATTTCGCTGACAGCCGTAAAAGTCACAAAGGAAAAGAGCAGCATCCCACGCCTGCCCTCATAAAATAAGCGCAGAAACAGAAAAAGGACGCCGTAAGTCAACGCCGTCCGAATCAGCGAATGCACACTGTTATAGTCTGCCTCCACCAGCAGCGCAAACAGTCCCTTCCACACCACCCAGAAACACCACATAGGCAAGCCGTTCCTGAGAAAGCCGGCCTGGCTTGACCGCAGAATTCTCTTTCCGGCAGCCTTTCTTCCGGCTTCATTTGTTCCGGCTTCTCTGTGCCGCCTGCCTCCCCACGCCTTCAATGTCAGGAAGCTGCCGCAAAAGCGATAAAGGCACCAGCCCCAAAGGACAAAGACCACTGCATCCATGGACACAAGCACCATATCACGCATGGACGACTCCTCCTCTTTCCAGAAAACGCATATATGCCTTTACAAACTCCCCATACTTGTCCCTGGCCATAAAGACCGTCTCACCGCCTCCCAGAAGAATCTTATCCGGCTCATATTCCGCCACATGGGCCAGGTTCACCAGGTAGCCCCTGTGGCATCTGTAAAAATTGTCACCCAGCTGCTCCTGCAGTCCGTTCATGGTGGCATAGACCGTGACGCAGTCCTTTACCGTATGGATATCCACCTTCCGTCCCCGGCTCTCCACATATAAAATATCCCTCTTCAGCAGAGTAAAACTGCGGGTTCTGGTACGGAAAAAAATCTGCTCCTCCGCTTCCTGCTCCCGCTTTTCCGCCTCCCGGCAGGCACTCTCAAAAACCTTGCAGAACTTTTCTCCGGACACCGGTTTTAAAAGATAGTGGAACGCGGACACATCAAATGCCTCAAACACATACTCCTTCAATGCCGTCACAAAAATGAGCACGGCATTTTCATCCTTCATGCGCAGTGCCTTTGCCGTCTCAATCCCGCTCATACCCTCCATCTGTATGTCCATGAGAATAACAGAATAACGCTGCCTGGATTTCAGCAGCTCCTTTCCCGAATCAAACAGAAACACCTCACAATCAGTCCTCTGCTTCAGCACCAGCTTCTTAAGCTGATTACATATCTCCTTTTCGTCATCACATATGGCAATCCTCATACTTATACCTTTCAAGCATACCAATCTTTGTACACATCAGCCTATTTATATTTCGGCAAAATGCAATAAAATTGTTTCCCACATGTCACGAAATATAACAAAAAATGTCACCAATTCCACAGATGCCGGGACGGCATCAAACCGTCCCATACACCACACTGTAGGTTCCTGGCCCCAGATAGCAGAATCCGTTCCGCACATCCGCAAACAGGGGATTGGATTTATCCTCATAAACCACCTGTCCCGCCATGGGGAGCTTCAATGTCGCACTACAGCCGAAAGGCACTGTCACCGACAGTTCCACATGCGTGTCATCCAGGAACCTCCAGGAACTCCTGTAACGGCCGGAGGGCGAATCATACTCCGCCTTCATGCTGCCCAGCTCCCGGCTCAGAATCGGTGCAAACTCCACCCTGGCAAATCCCGGTGATTCTTCCGCAGGATTAATACCTGCGCTGCAGCGGAACAGCCACTCCACCACCGATCCATAAGCATAGTGGTTCATACTGTTCATGCCTATGCCGGAAATGCTCCCGTCGGACAACAGGCTGTTCCAGCGCTCCCAGACCGTGGTTGCGCCCAGCTTCACCTCATTCAGCCATCCGGGATACTCTTCATTCAACAGCAGCCTGTATGCCAGTTCCTCCATGCCGAAATCCGACAGCACATTGCACAATAAAGGCGTCCCCACAAAACCTGTCTTCAGCTTGTTTCCGCTGTCCTCAAAAAGCCTGTTCAGCTGCTGCTTTGTCAGCTCAATATTGTCAGAGAGATGATATTTCAGCGTCAGGAGCATGGCTGTCTGAGTCTTGATGCAGCATCGTCCCGTAGCGCTGTAATACTCACGCCTTACCTCGGCAAACTGCTCCTTGGACAGTCTGCTGTACTTCTCCTCCTCTTCCTTCTTCCCCAGCACTGCAGCCGCCTTTGCCACAAGTCCCGCGCTGGCGGCATAGTAAACGTTGGCGATAAATTCCTCGTCCGTTGCCCCGAAAACCTCCTCCGCGCCGCCCTTTGGATTGTCCAGCGCCAGCCAATCCCCGTAATGGAATACATGTCTCCAGCCATGATTGTCTCCGTCCACCTTCGACACATAATCCACCCATGATTTCATACTCTCAAACTGATCCTCCAAAATACTCCTGTCCCCGTAGAACAGATACAGGTTCCAGGGAATGATACAGGCCGCGTCTCCCCAAACACAGGCGCAGGATTCCACCCCGCAGGAGGGAACCACGTCCGGCACCTTCCCGCCCAGGGCCTTCTGCTCCCTGGACATATCATAGAGATATTTCGCATAAAAGGCATAGGTATCCTTCAGAAAGGTAGCCGTTGGGGAAAATACCTGAGCGTCCCCCGTCCAGCCCATGCGCTCGTCCCGCTGGGGACAGTCCGTGGGCACATCCACAAAATTGCCCTGCATCCCCCATCTCACATTCTCCAGAAAACGATTCACCAGCTTATGCCCTGTGCGCATGGTGCCCTTGGCCTCCAAATCACTGTAGAATGACAGGCCGGTAAAGTCCTCCTTCTTCAAATCGTTGATTCCCTGTATTTTCACATACCGATAGCCATAAAAGGTAAAGTGAGGCACCAATATTTTCTCACTGCCATCGCTGATATAGATATACTCCGATTTTGCGCTCCTTAAGTTGGCATTGTAAAAATTTCCCTGCTGCAGAATTTCACCTGTCTGCACATGAATCCTGCTGCCCGCAGGCTCATGAACCCTCAGGGCAAAAATACCGGTAAATTCCTGCCCCATATCCAGAACCGTCTCCCCCGCAGGAGTGTGAATCAGCTCCACAGGTTCAAAGGTCTCCTGTATTTTCACCGGCAGGCTCATACGATCCGTCAGCACGCCCTCCGGCGGCTCACAAAATACTGCCGCTTCAGCAGGCGGCGAATCCAGAGTGTCGTCGCGCCACTCCCCGTCATAGAGGTTTGAAAAGGTAATGCTGCTGCGCCTCACAGTCCAGCTGTCATCCGTGCCGATAATCTCCCTGCTGCCGTCCGCATACTCCAGGTGCAGCTCCGCAATCAGCTTCCACTCATTGCCGTAAAAACCCACATCCTCCTTTACCGTCCAGCCAAATCTGGCCTTATACCAGCCATTGCCCAGGAGAATGGACAGGGTTCCCTTTTCCTGCATCAGCTCCGTCACATCATAGGTCTGGTACTGCACCCACTCCCTGTAATCGTTGCTGTAGGGAGTCAGGTATTCGTCGCCGATTCGCTCCTGCACACCTCCCGCCGGGGTATAATATGCCTCGTACAGCCCCAGGCCGCAGACATACAGCCGTGCATCTGCCACTGCCTTTGCGGGAGTAATCTGTTTCTCAAAAAAGGGGTGGTGCCGGTGGCTGCCGCCGGGTTCCTCGCCCACACCTGAATCGCAGCTCACCCACCTTGCAGTCCAGGCTTCTTCCCTTTTCCCTGTCTCAAACCACTGGGTCTCACCGGTACTCTCCTCCCCTGCATCCGTGCGCACTGTCACCGTCCAGTAATAGCGTGTCCGGGGCCGCAGAGGAACCTCCGCCCTGTATCCGAGAGAACTTGCGCTGCTGTCAAAGCCGGAGTCAAACAGAAGGTCTGTCAGATCCTCATCGGAAGCCACCCTGATTCTGGCCCACTCCTGTCTCTTTCCTTCAGCCTCCGCCACCTTCCAGGAGAACACGGTTCTCTCCATGCGAAAGCCCAGAGGATTTCTCAGATGGTTCACCTTCATGTCGTACAATCTCATATTCTTACCTGCTTTCTCTTCAACTTTTGCAAACAAAACTCTTGTTCACCCGCTCTTTATCCAGTATACTATTTATTAGCAGCCATTGCAATAAAGCCATTGCAGTGACGTCAAAATACGGTAATAATACAGAGGAGGATTATGCTATGTTTTATGACAATAAGATTTGGATTGGCGACTCCGACGGTGAAAAGGTGTGCATCCTGCCCCAGATGGCAAACCGCCACGGCCTGATTGCAGGCGCTACCGGCACCGGCAAGACAATTACCCTGAAGGTACTGGCAGAATCCTTCAGTGATGCAGGCGTGCCTGTCTTTCTGGCAGATGTCAAGGGGGACTTGGCTGGAATGTGCCGCCCGGGTCAAAGCAACGAAGAGATACAGGGGCGCATTGATGGCTTTGGGCTGAAGGAGTGCGGCTTTACTTTTCAGGATTATCCCAGTGTGTTCTGGGATGTATACGGAAAAATGGGGATTCCCCTTCGCACCACCGTCTCCGAGATGGGGCCTATCCTGTTGGGCCGGCTCATGGACTTAAGCCCCGCCCAGACTGATGTGCTGAACATTGCCTTTAAAATTGCGGATGATAATAACCTGCTGCTCATCGACACCAAGGATTTGAAATCCATGCTGCAGTACATGGGCGAAAATGCCGCCGATTTCAGCATGGAATACGGCAATATCCCCAAGGCCAGCGTGACAACCATTATCCGGCATGTTGTGGCCCTGGAATCCCAGGGAGCGGAAGAGTTCTTTATGGAGCCTGCGCTGAATATCGCGGACTGGTTTACCACAGGAAGGGGAGGCCGGGGCACCATCAATATTTTAGACTGCCGTGAGCTGGTAAACGATCCCACCATGTACTCCATCTTCCTCCTGTGGATGCTGTCTGAGCTTTTCGAGACCCTGCCGGAAGTTGGCGACCCTGAAAAGCCCCGCATCGTGTTCTTCTTTGACGAGGCACATCTGCTCTTTGAAAATGCCACCAAGACCCTGCAGGACAAAATCGAGCAGATCGTTAAACTGATTCGTTCCAAGGGCGTGGGCATCTACTTTATCACCCAGGCCCCCAAGGATATTCCCGATGGCGTCTTAAGCCAGCTGGGCAATAAAATACAGCATGCCCTTCGCGCGTACACCCCTGCGGACGAGAAAGGCATCAAGGCTGCTGCGGCATCCTTCCGTACCAACCCGGAATTTGATACCAAAACGGTACTCTCCCAGCTGGGCACCGGAGAAGCCCTGATTTCCGTGCTGGATGAGGATGGCATTCCCACTGTTGTAAAACATTGCAATGTACTGCCCCCCCAGAGCCTCATGGGGCCCATCACTGACGAGGAAAAGCTGCGGGAAGTCAAAATGAGCAACCTTTATTTGAAGTATAAGGATGCCCATGACCCGGAGAGTGCTTATGAGTTTCTTCAGAGGAAGCGGCTGGCAGATGCAGAGGCTCTGGAACAGCAGAAACAGAGTGAAGCGGCCGCAAAGGCAGCTGCAAAGGAGCAGGCGGCAAAAGAGAAGGCAGCCCAAAAGGAGGCTGAGAGAAAGCAGCGCGCCGTCAAGTCAGGCATCAAGAGCGTTGCCAGCTCCGCAGGCGGCACCATCGGCCGGGAGGTAGGCAACAGCCTGGGCAAATCCCTGGGCGGCACCTTCGGCAAGAAGCTGGGCGGAAATCTTGGCGCATCCCTGGGACGCAGCATTCTGGGCACTCTGTTCAAATAATCAGGACACAGGCAGAGGGGCAAATTAAATGCCCCTCTTAGTGCCAATAATTTCTTCCCCGCGAAGAACTTCCAATAATCCTTCTATTGACATGCTTCCCAAGTCACCCTCATCTCTCCTGCGTACGGAAACACTGTCAGCTTTCACTTCCTTCTCGCCAATTACCAGCATATAAGGTATTTTTTCCAGTTGTGCCATTCTTATTTTGTAGCCTATTTTTTCAGCCCTTCCATCCACTTCACAGCGCAGTCCCTCTTTTTTCAGGGTCCTTTCAATTTTTTTGCATAATCAATGTATTTTTCCGAAATAGGAAGTACTTTTACCTGCACCGGCGAAAGCCATAATGGAAATTTCCCGGCAAAATGTTCAATCAAAATCCCTATGAATCTCTCGATTGAACCAAATACAACCCTGTGTATCATAATAGGACGATGCTTATTTCCATCTTCTCCGATATACTCTGCCTCAAAACGCTGCGGCAGCTGGAAATCCAATTGAATTGTCCCGCATTGCCATGTTCTTCCGATAGAATCTTCCAAATGGAAATCAATCTTGGGACCATAAAATGCCCCATCCCCCTCGTTTACAACATATGGCAGCTTCAGAGCCTCCAACGCATTTTTCAAGCCGTCTGTTGCCATCTCCCAGTCTTCATCACTTCCGATGGAATTTTCCGGTCTTGTAGATAACTCTACATGATATTTAAATCCAAAATAGGAATACACCTCATCTATCAGGTGAACAACACCTTTTATCTCATCCTGTATCTGCCCAGGCGTCATAAAGATGTGGGCATCATCCTGCGTGCAGCAGCGAACGCGCATAAGGCCATGCAACGTACCTGATTTTTCGTTTCTGTGTATCAATCCCAGCTCGCTGATACGCATAGGCAATTCACGATAAGAACGAGGTTCCATTTTATATACAAGCATACCGCCCGGACAGCTCATGGGTTTTATGGCAAAATCCGCCCCATCAATCAAGGTTGTATACATATTATCCCTGTAATGCTCCCAGTGTCCGGATGTTTCCCAAAGCTGGCGGTTTAACATAATTGGAGTGGATATTTCCACATACCCTTCTCTTGTGTGCAGCTTCCTCCAATAGTCAATCAGCAGATTTTTTAATATCAGTCCCTTTGGAAGAAAGAAGGGAAAACCCGGTCCTTCCTCAAACAGCGCAAATAAGCCTAATTCTTTGCCTAATTTTCTATGATCTCTCTTTTTTGCCTCTTCCAGCCGGTTTAAATATTCTTCCAGCATATCCTCCTTCGGAAATGATGTGCCGTAAATCCTGGTAAGCATTTTATTTTTTTCATCGCCGCGCCAGTATGCGCCTGCAACAGACAACAGCTTAAACGCCTTAATCGCACTGGTGTATGCCACATGGGGCCCGGCACACATTTCTAAATATTCTCCCTGCTGATAAAAACTGATTTCTTCATCTTCCGGCAGTTCATTTAACATTTCAATTTTATATGTCTCATTTCTTTCTTCCATAGCCTGCATTGCCTTTTTACGGTCTGCCGTAAAGTGCTTGAGCTGCAGGTTTTCTTTTACGATTTTTTTCATCTCTGCTTCTACTTCCGCAAAATTTTCTTCCGAAAAGCGAAAGTCAAAGTCAAAATCATAATAGAAGCCCTCTGTTATAGACGGCCCTATTGCACACTTTGTTGTGGGATACAGTCTTTTTACTGCCTGCGCCAAAATATGCGCAGTCGTATGCCTGAATGCATTTTTTCCTAATTCCTCCTCAAAGCCAGCCTCCTGCACGGAACCGTCCTTCATTTTAATCTTCATTTTATCATTTCCTTCTGCATAAAATATTTTGATTAACATAAGAAAAGCACTCTTAAAGATACATGCACTGTATCTTTAAGGGTGCTTATTGCACGGTTCCACCTTAATTTTTCACTTCAGGTTCTATCAAACCCTAACCTTTAACGCAGGTATACGGTAATACTTACATCTACTTTCAGTATTACAGCTCAAGAATGGTTTTCACATACAATCTGCATAAACATCTTCCACCAAATGATGCTCTCTCTGTCTGCGATTCATATGCTACTTGTTTCCGTCATCGCCTTTTCTTATGCTAACTTGTATAACATGATAGCACCAACATTACGGATTGTCAACAAGTCTGTTTTGCTTTTCTTATACCCGCTCATACTCCCGCAGAATAAATTCCCTGGCCTGCTGATTGTTTTCCGGCTTGGTATCCTCCAGTGTTGCGTGTATGAAAGGCTTTCTTTCCTTCACAAATTTCAGAATCTCTGTGTAGTCCATCTCTCCCATACCGCAGCCCACGGAAATCATTTTACCGTTCTCGATGCGGAAATCCTTCAGATGCACCATGGCAATATCCGGCCCCAGCAGATCTATGGCTTCCCGGAAAACTGCGTCCCGATCCTGATAATTTGCTATATCAAGCAGATTCACAGGGTCAAAAATAACCTGAAGGTTCGGGGAATTGATTTCGTCCAGAACCCTCCTGGCCCGTGCCGGATTGCACACGATATGGCGGAACACAGGCTCAATGGCAAACACCACTCCCATGCTCTCAGCGTAAGCTACAATGGGCTTCAGCCGCTCGATAAACAGCTGCAGCGCCTCCTCTGTCCCGCACTCCGGCGTAAAGGCATATGCCTCATTCGGCGCACCGGTCTCCGTTCCCACCACACCGCAGCCCAGCCAGGACGCAAAACGGATATGGGCCATATAGCGGTGAACCGTTTTTTTCAGGGCCTCCTGATTTGGCGTAGCAAGATTCAGATAGCATCCCAGCACGGCAATGTCCACATGATTTTGGGCAAACACATTCTTAATATACATGGCAAGACCCGGTGTCAGGGCCTCGTCCGTGGTGGGGAACTGGTCTATAAATTTCGCCAGGGCAAGATGCCCGCAGGCAAAGCCCCCTTCATGCACCGCCGCCACACGCTCCTCAAAGGGCAGCTTCTGCATATCGTGTAATCTGATTCCTAACTGCATATTTCCACTCCCTCCAGTTCATAAGCCTCCCCGTCCTGTCCTTCAATCACCACATTGTCCAGGGTCAGCTTCAAGACATTATGAGCATACAGCCCCCGCCTGCTGCTCTTTTGCACCCCCACAGACATGGCAGGCACATCGCATTTTGCATCCTCCGCATAGCTGAAGGAAATGTTCCGCATGACGATCTCCTCGATCTTCTGCTCCGGCAGCCCGTCAAAATATGCTGCCGCTACATGGCAGTTGGTACATTTCATATCTTCAAACACCAGCTTTTTAATAGAAGGCGTCCTGTCATCCACGGGATAGGCGTCTCTGGACTGCACATAGGAGGTCTTACCATCCGGGTCGCAGAAATAGAAGGAATTCACCACCAGCGGCGTCATCACATGGTCAAGCTCCAGGCCCCGGAAAATGATATTGTCCAGCACTGCATCCTTTCCCCTGCCTCTTCTGGTCTTGATCCTCAGTCCCCTGTCCGTGTGGCGGAAAACGCAGTCCTCCACTGTCAGATTCCTTACACCGCCTGCCATCTCACTGCCCAGGGTCACAGCCCCATGTCCGTTTTCCATAAGGCACTGGCGAACCACGATATTTTCGGAGGGCACCTTGTATGTTCTGCCCATATAAATTTTGCCGCTCTTCACCGCAATACAGTCATCTCCCAGGGAGAACCGCACTCCCAGAATATCCACATTCCTACAGGATTCCGGGTCGCATCCGTCTGTATTTGGCGAATCTGCAGGATTCAGTACCTTCAAATCGATAAACTTCAAATCACTGCTGAAATAGGGATGCAGTGTCCAGGACGGGGAATTGCAGCAGGTCACGCCCTGCAAAATCACATTCCTGCAGCCATTGATAAAGAACAGTCTGGGACGAAATGCATCCTTGTAACCCTTTGGATCTTTCCACCAGTCTTCTTTGGAAGCATTGCCGTTGACAGTCCCCCGGCCGTAAATTATCACGTCCTCCACATCCACACCGCAGATGATGCCTGTATACATGGGCAGCGGATTTCCTTCCCAGCTTCCTAAATTGTACTGGTCTTCCTCATCATAGCTTTCAATCATTCCGGGAAATACGGGAAATTTGTCTTTTTCCGTGAATGCCTTCAATTCTGCACCCTCTGCCAGTTCAATTCTGGTATGGCTCTTTAAAAACAGGCTGGTAATGCGGTAGGTTCCCGCGGGAATCAGCACCCGGCTGTCTCTGGGACAGGCAAGAACCGCGGCCTGAATGGCATGGGTGTCATCCTGTACCCCGTCGCCCTTCGCTCCAAACCGCCGTACATCCAGTGTCACAAACTCATGGACCGTTCGGAATATCATCCCGCCCTTTTTCTCCGCTCCCGCAAAAACTTCCACAGTATAGTCGCTGTCAGGCTTCAAATCATACAGGGAGACAATGGTTTTGTCTGTTGTAAGGGCTTCTGTGCCGTTCAGCCGGATACGGTACTCCATCTTTGCAAAATACTTCCCGCCGTCCACAATCTCAATGACCGCGTTCCGGGCCGTGGCCATAACCAGTCTTACTTCCATTCCGACGCCGGAACAGGAATTAACTTCCTCCCGGTGCTGATACTTCTCCTCTGCCAGCAGATAAAGCGCCCCGGCCCGGGCCACAATGTCCTGAAGCCCTGCCTCCGCCTCCCGGCCCCCCTGTGTCAGGGTTTCCTTTAAAACTTCCTTGAACATATCCGCCAGTTCCCGGTAATACTCGTAAAGCTGAGGGCTCACATTCTCTATGGTTCCAAGCAGCCCTCCCAGAAACAATACTCTGTTCTTCAATGTGTCATCCTTCTTCAGTTCCTGACTCAGAATTCTCATCTGCGCAAGCAGATCAGGATATCCCTCTTTCCCGTTGCAATCCGTCTCATAGGCCGCGTATACGGGAAATACCCGGCCGGCCGCCTGAAACAGGTTCTCATCCACTGATTTCAGTTCAAAAAAACCGTCCGCTCTCCTGGGAAGCTGTTTGATTTGTTCCGCATTCAACTGTTCATTCATCTCGATACCCCTGCCCTTTCATTTTTGATTCTTATATTTGTTTCTCTTATTTTCATACATCCGCGCGTCAGCAGTCTCAATCAATCTGTCAATCTCCGCATCTGTTCCCAGCTCCCCCAGGGCGAAGCCAAGGCTTGCAGATATTTCATATTCCTTTCCCGAACGCCCGGACTTTTCCTCCACACTCCGCTCAATCTGCATCAGCTTTTGTCTGACATCCTCGGTGCTGTACTGCCCCACTCCCACAAGCAGGAACTCGTCTCCGCCAATCCTTGCTCCTATCTCATTCCAGCCAACATTCTCTTTCAACGCCTCCGCAATAGTCATGAGGCCAAAATCGCCGTCTGCATGCCCAAATTTATCATTGATATATTTCAACCCGTCCATGTCTGCCAAAATGAAGAAACCCGTGCCGCCTGCGTCCTTCCTTCCCATAAGCCATTCCCGCATGCCCCGCCTGTTGTAAAGCCCTGTGGCCGGGTCCTTCATGGACAGTTCAAACAACTGGTTCCTGATTCTGGTCATGGAGATGGCGTTGCTGACAAACCGGAGCCAGTGACGGTACAGATAACCTACAATATACTTCTGCAAAAGGGAATTCCGCACCACGGCATACCCATACATTACAGCCTCCGAATGTACCGGCAGAAAGTAGAACACGCTGGGTTCATGCTCTTCCCACAGCTCCGGCAGCATCTTCTCTGTGTCAAAGGAGCGGGGACCCAGCTCGTCGCAGAAGCCCACACTTTTTGCAGGTCCTGTGTCGTTTGCCCCCTGGGAATGCAGAAACACCCGCATTCTGTCCGGATAGCCTTCCGTCACCACATCATTAATATCCAGCCAGTTTTCCTTCATGCACAGCCAGAAATCCCCGTAAGGGTGCAGTAAATACGCGGCGCCGTAAATCCGGTCCAGGCACGTCATATAATCGGGAGCACCGGTAATCTTCTCCAGCATATAGCTGTCCATGAGCATTCCCACATCAATGGGCTTTTCCGAAAAATCTGTCCAGTTTGTCTTCTGGTGCAGCAGCGCATCATCAATACACCTTTTCCAATATGCCATGTTTGGCGTACATCCGCAGCTTTCCCCTACCCGCGGGCCCACACTGCCTTCTCCCATCACTGTGTCCGCGCATTCCGTCCCCGGCTCAATGGCACTGTGAATCCTGTTCACCGCTATGGCCGCCGTCTCACATACCTTCGGCTCATAGGAGGATATGTAGATGTCATTAAAAGCGGCCTCCTGGGTAGCGTCATATCCTGTCACGGCAATCTGTCCCGGCACTGAAATGCCGTGTTCCGTCAATCTGTTTGCCAACCCGATGGCCATATGGTCGCTGGCGCAGATAACAGCATCCGGCATCTCTACTCTGCCGCTGTAAATATCATCCCCCAGCCTTTCCCCTGACGTATACCAGTAATCACCGTAAAAGATGTGTTCCCTTGGCACCTCAATTCCATGCTCTCCTGTATACCTCAGAAAACCCTCCAGCCGCTGTCTGGAAATGTCATAATCCCGAAAGCCGGTCAGGAAGTATACCTTCTGTTTATGATGCACCTCGTAAATGTGCTTTGTAATCTCATAAAAGGCGCTGGTATCGTCCGTGCGGACCACCTCGTAATCCCCGAAGGGAATATCCAGGGCAACCACCTTGCTGTGACACCTTTCCCGGAACATTTCCAGCATGGCAGTCTCAAAGGTTCCGTCATCCATGGCGAAAAGAGGATTTGGCGTGATGATGACGCCGTCGAACAAGTCAAAGTTGACCAGACTGAATATATTCAACTCACCCTTCAGATTTTCCTTCATGGAGTGGGTAGTGTCCACAAGAGTAGCAAATACCGCCGTGTCATAACCGTACTTTGCACACTGCGAAAACATACCCTTCATGACGCGCTGTTGATATATGTTCTCAAGTTCTGTGGTAATCAGAGCAATCTTACGTCTCGCTTCCATGGCACTTCTCCTCTCCCGCACACAGGATGGATACATTTGATACCGATACTCCTGCAGCCACGCAGCTGCGGTTATAATTATTGTACCATAAAATTCCCCCAAAGGATATAGCTTGCTTTTCCTTTTTGCATGAGATAACATAGTTATATTACAGTTCATACCGCAATAAGGAGAAGATGAAATGGTACAGTACAGAACACTGAACACAGATGAAATCACTATTGATTTATTCCACGCCTTCCAGCGCAGACAGGTTGTCACTGACTGCTGGAGAAGGGAAGATGGCAGGTGGGTCATAAAAAGCGACCCTTTTATTGACGATTGGAATCAGGATGATTATGAAGAGCTTCTTCGCTGCCTGAAAAATACCCTGGCCACCGGCGGACTGGTGTACGGCGCTTTTGTGGATGGTAAATTGAAGGGTTTTACCTCTGTTGAGAGCGAACTAATGGGCAGCAGACTGCAATACATAGACCTGTCTTCCATCCATGTCTCCCAGGACATGCGCGGAAAAGGCATCGGCAAAGAGCTGTTCGCCGCCGCAAAAAACTTTGCCCGGGAGAAAAACGCGGAAAAGCTTTATATCTCCGCCCACTCCGCCGTGGAAAGCCAGGCATTTTACCGCGCAATGGGATGCTCTGAAGCGGAAGAATACAATTCAGAGCACGTGGAACGGGAACCTTACGACTGCCAGCTGGAGTGCCCTGTATCTTCTGCCCGGATATAATTCAACCCCGGGCCCTTTCCGTCCCAGGGTAATTGCTGTAAAACCCTTATACCTTACAAAGTTACGCCCTGCTTGAATATTGCCATATCGTGAAAACCTGCCGCCTCGCTGCGAACCTGTTTTCCAGAGGCCACCTCTACTACATAGTCAAAGAGGGCTTCTGTCTCCTCCTCCATGGACTTGTCCTCCACCAGCACTCCTGCGTTAAAGTCAATCCAATTGGATTTTCTGCCTGCCAGCCCGGAGTTTGTGGAAATTTTTACCGTGGGAACAGGGGACGCAAAAGGTGTGCCCCGGCCCGTGGTAAACAGGACAATGTGGGCTCCCGATGCCGCAAGAGCTGTAGCCGCCACCAAATCATTGCCCGGCGCGCTGAGCAGATTTAAGCCTGCTGTCTGCACTCTCTCGCCGTACTGAAGCACGCCCCTCACGGCTGCACTGCCTGACTTCTGGGTGCAGCCCAGAGATTTATCCTCCAGAGTTGAGATTCCCCCCTTCTTATTCCCGGGAGAAGGATTCTCATAAATTGTCTGGTTATGGCTCTTGAAATAGTTCTTAAAATCATTTATCAGATTCACGGTTTTGTCAAAGAGCTCTTTGTCGGCGCAGCGGTTCATCAGGATGGTCTCCGCGCCGAACATCTCCGGCACCTCCGTCAGGATCGTGGTTCCCCCCAGAGAAATCAGCTTGTCGGAGAAACGGCCTACCAACGGATTAGCGGTAATACCGGAAAGTCCGTCGCTGCCGCCGCACTTCATGCCAATCACAAGCCTGCTGACGCTGACTGGTTCCCGCTCAAATGCAGCTGCATAGCCTATCAGCCCCTTAATAACCTCCAAGGACTCGGCAATTTCATCTTCACAGTCCTGAGACACCACAAATTTGACCCTGTTTTCGTCATAGCTGCCGATATAGGGCTTCAATACATCAATGTTGCTGTTCTCGCAGCCCAGCCCCAGCACCAGCACTCCGCCTGCATTGGGGTGTTTAATCAAATCCGCCAGAATCTGTCTGGTGTGCTCCTGATCATCTCCCATCTGGGAACAGCCGTAAGGATGGGGAAAAGCGATTACTTCTCCCACGCTTTGGTATTTATCCCCGTTTTCCGCAAGCCATTTATTTGCCTCCCTGGCAATTGCGGTGGCCACATTATTCACACAGCCTACCGTGGGAACAATCCAGATTTCATTTCGAACGCCCACGCTGCCGTCAGGACGGTTAAAGCCCATGAACGTCCTCTCTGACGCTCCATCCTCCATCTGCGCCGCAGAACTGAATCCCTTCTCCTCCGCAGCCACAGGCTCGTAAGTGTACTCCAGCAGATCTCCCAGCGCGGTCTTGATATTGTGGGTGTGTATCCACGCTCCCGCCTTAATATCCTCTTTCGCATTACCGATGCGGTAGCCGTACTTGATGACCTCGCCTCCGGCGGGAATATCGCAGACTGCCATCTTGTGCCCCGGGGGAATCTCCTCCAGCGCAGTAATCTGCTTAAGCTCCCCCTGTACCTCCACAGTCAGGGACTCCCCCGCGGGAATCGTCTTAAGCGCTACTACTACCTTGTCATTGTCATGAATTTTTATGAAATCCTGCATAATGCCGCCCTCATACCATTTGCTTTTATATCATCCAAATAGGAAACAACTGCGTCAGTAAGGCCCGGCACCTTGTTAAGATCCTGGCCATGGAAGTCCTCTCTCCCCAGATAAGCTGTCACAAAGCTGACCGTATCCTTCTCACAGTTATCCCGGAAGAACTCCAGCACAGCCATGTCGTCCTTAATATCATAAGGCTGTCCGTTTCTGTCCCCCTTCAAAACGCCGTCCTGAATCTCGGTGCCGTGATAGAACGCCATCAGCGCCGCAATGGAGAACGTCAGATGAGCGGGAAGCCTGCCGAACTTATCCACATATCCCAGCAGGCTGGGCAGACACCTTGCGCGCCACTTGGATACGGAATTTAAGGAGATAGCCAGCAGCGCATGATCCACATAGGGATTGTTAAAACGGTTTACAACCTCACCTGCAAACTCCTTCAGCTCCTCCTCCGGAAGAGTCAGGGTAGGAATAACCTCTTCAAAAATAGTCTTGTTCATGAAGTTGCGCACATCCGCATCCTCCATGGACTGTCTCACAATATCATTGCCGCAAAGCCAGGAAGCCAGCACAAAGGAGGTATGCGCTCCGTTTAAAATGCGCACCTTTCTCTGCTTATAGGGGTGATGATCTTCCGTAAAAATAACGGGCAGTCCCGCTCCGGGAAGGTCAAATTCTTTGCTGATATCCTTCTCTGACTCAATCACCCAGAGTGCAAAGGGCTCACCGGTAACCATAATGCGGTCCTCATAGCCCAACTTCTCCCACTCCTCCTGCTCCGTTGCACGGGGATAGCCGGTGACAATGCGGTCAACCAGGGTTGACGTGAAGATACATGCATCCTCCACCCAGGCTTTAAATTCAGCGGAAAGTCCCCAGTTCTCAATCTGCTGCATCACACACTTGCGCAGCATAATGCCGTTGTCATCAATCAGTTCCACCGGAAGCATCACAAGTCCCTTTGACTTATCGCCGCGGAAGGTCTCAAACCTGTGGTAGAGAAACTTTGTCAGTTTACCCGGAAAGGTCTTAGGGGGATTTAACTCAAATTTGTCGGAAGGGTCGTATACAATACCGGCCTCCGTAGTATTGGAAACAACAAACCGCAGAGTCTCAATCTCGGCGAGAGCCGCATATTTCTCATATTCGCTGGCAGTATCTACAGCGTCTGCAACGCTTGTTACCACCCTGTTGATAATCTTGCCTTCACCGTTCACATTGCCCCGCAGAGACACTGTGTACTGACAGTCCTGCTTATGAAAATTGTCCAGGTTGCCAAACTCAATAGGTTTGATAAGAATAATATCCCCATCAAAAGTCCCTTTTTCATTGGCAATATCAACCATATAATCCACAAACGCCCGAAGAAAATTTCCCTCTCCGAACTGAACCACCTTAACAGGTCTCTCTTTTCTGTTGGACATCGATTTGTTTAATACTTCCATTGTCAGTCTCCCTCCTAAAAGTGTAAGTACTTTCATAAGCTATTTTACTGCCAAAACAAGCTTTCGTCAACACCCTTGTACCCATAAAAATAAGTCTTGAAAAAAGAATTGGTGTCGGATATAATTTAAAAGGAGTTTTATGTAACTGCTTACATAGGAACCGTTTGGTTCCGGCTGATTGCGAAGCAATTTGCTGTTCTCCCTTACAACCTACAGGAAGGCATTTACAGGTATGACCATCTATGATATATCGGAGAAAGCCGGCGTATCCATAGCTACGGTGTCGCGTGTGCTGAACGGAAGCAGCAGCGTCAGCGAAAAGACAAAAAAAAAGGTACTGGATGTCATTAACCGGTACGAGTATACCCCCAATGCCTTTGCCAGAGGCCTGGGTTTGAACACCATGAAAACCATCGGCATCATATGCGCCGACAGTTCTGACCTTTATCTTGCCAAAGCAGTTTACTATATAGAGCAGAAGCTGCGGGCAAACGATTACGACAGTATCCTGTGCTGTACAGGCTACGATTTGGATGCAAAGGCCGCCGCGGTGAATCTCCTGATTACCAAAAAGGTGGATGGCATCATCCTTGTGGGCTCCAATTTTATCTATGAGGAAGACGCTGATAACCAATATGTGGTGGAGGCCGCCGCCCAGCTTCCCTTAATGCTGCTGAATGCCGCTCTGGATGCCCCAAACGTTTACAGCGTGATATCAGACGATTTCACCTCCATGTATGAGGCCACGCTGCAGATGATTTCCACCGGAGTCAGGGATATTGTATATTTTTATAACTCCGCCTCCTACAGCGGAAAGAAAAAGCTTGCCGGCTACCGCGCCGCCATGGAGGAACAGGGGCTCTCCGCTGAATCCGGTCTGCTGCAGTTCTACCGGGGCTCCCATGAGGATATTCCGGCTATGACCGAACATCTGGTGAAGCTGCACCATCAGGGGCTGGACTTTCACGGTGTTATCGCCTCGGACGACACTCTGGCACTGGCTGCCGTAAAATACGCAAAGCTCATGGGCTATTCCATACCGGAGGATTTCTCCATACTTGGATACAACAATTCCATGCTTGTCAGCTGCTGTGATCCGGAACTCACCAGTATCGACAACAAACTGGAGACCCTGTGCCAGCATTTAATTACCACCCTGATGGGGGTACTTGACGGAAACGAAATGCCGAAAAAGACTGTTTTTTCCGGTGAAATCATCCGGCGGGGCACCACGCGAAGCTAAATCCCAAAAACGGGTTTCTAAAATCAAAGCATAAAACGCCGCCAAGCGGCAGAAAGAAGGTAACAAAATGAAAGCATTTATGGACAAGGACTTTCTGTTGGAGACCGAGACAGCGAAGAAGCTGTTCCACGACTACGCGGAAAACACGCCGATTCTGGACTACCACTGCCACATCAATCCCAGGGAGATTGCTGAGGACCGCCAGTTCGAGAATATCACTCAGGTATGGCTTGGCGGAGACCATTACAAATGGCGCTTCATGCGCTCCTGCGGCGTAGATGAAAAATATATCACCGGCGATGCTTCCGACTATGAAAAATTCTGCAAATGGGCCGAGTGCCTGGGCTATGCTATCGGTAATCCCCTGTTTCACTGGAGCCACCTTGAGCTGCAGAGATATTTCGGCTACAACGGAATCCTGAACAAAAACACTGCCGATGAGGTGTGGAAGCTCTGCAACGAAAAGCTTTCCCAGCCCTCCATGAGCGTCCGCAGCCTGATTAAGCAGAGCAACGTCACCCTTATCTGCACCACGGATGATCCTATTGATTCTCTGGAGTGGCACAAAAAGATTGCGGAGGATGAGAGCTTTGATGTAAAGGTACTTCCCGCATGGAGACCTGACAAGGCAATGAACATTGAGAAACCTGATTATCTGGACTATCTGGATAAGCTTGCCGCAACCGTTGGCATGGCGGAAATCAACAGCTTTGCCGCACTGAAGGAAGCCCTGAAAAACCGCATGGCATTTTTTGCATCCATGGGCTGCAATGTTTCAGACCATGCTCTTGAATATGTAATGTACTGGCCCGCAGACGATGACGAGATCGAGGCAATTTTCTTAAAGCGTCAGAACCGCATGATTCTCACCAAGGAAGAGGAATTAAAGTTCAAGACCGCCTTTATGCTCTTCGTGGGCAGGGAATACCACAGGCTTGACTGGGCAATGCAGCTCCACTACGGCTGTAAGCGGGACAACAACGGGCTGATGTATGAAAAGCTGGGACCTGACACCGGCTATGACTGCATCAACAATTATGCCCCCTCCTCCCAGATGGCGGATTTCCTCAATGCCTTAAATTGCACGGACGAACTTCCCAGAACTATCCTGTACAGCCTGAACCCCAACGACAACCAGTCCATCGGCAGTATCTTAGGCTGTTTCCAGGACTCCACTGCCGTGGCAAAGATTCAGCAGGGCAGCGCATGGTGGTTCAACGATCACAAGGTCGGCATGACGGATCAGATGATCTCCCTTGCAAACCTTGGCAACCTTTCCGGCTTTGTAGGCATGCTGACGGATTCCAGAAGCTTCCTGTCCTACACAAGACATGAATATTTCAGAAGAATTCTCTGCAACCTGATCGGCAGCTGGGTGGAGAACGGAGAGTTCCCTGAGGATTATGACACCCTCTCCGAGATTGTAAAGAACATTTCCTACTACAACGCAAAGAACTATTTCAGGTTCCCGCTGTAAAAAAGCGGGCTTTGCCCGCTTCGAAGAATGCTTCGCATTCTTCCCCTGGGGCAACGATATTTTCTTGATGAAATATATTAAGATAAATATTTATTTCTTCGCCTGTCACACCAACAGGGCATGACACCGTTAAGATGTCATGCCCTGTTTTTACTTTTCCATGGATTTCTTTCAAAGCCTTACTTATAATACTTCAGATATTCCTTGATGTCATCTCTGGAATACTCCGTCATATACCAGTTGCCACCGATCTTTACCAGCAGATATTGGGTTCTGCCTGTGTCATCATCATAATCCTTGTCTCTGTCCCCATCCTCATAATACTCAGCCTTAACTCTGGCCTCTACAATGGCAAACTGCTTGATTTTGTCAGCGTCGCAGTCGTAGTAGTCCTCCATGAACTCCTTTGCCCACTTGAACTCCCTGTCGCCTTTTTTTATCTTCTCCACGTCCTTGATGTCAATGGAAACCTTGTACTTGATGCCGTCATCCTTCCAGTCATCCTTGAGGTCCTCATAATAGTCCTTCAAATCCTCATAGTCGTCCTCATAGTCGTCCTCGTCATACAAATCCAATGCCTTCAGCGCCTTCTTTGTGTATATGGAGCTATTCAGTATCTTCTTGTAATCACAGGTATACTGACCTGTCACATATGCCTTGAACGCCTTCTTGGGCGAACTGCCAAACAGCAGATTGCAGAATACAATGAGCAGAACAAGAACCACCACTGCAGCGCCGCCAATGCAGGCCAGCTTCTTTACATTGTCAGTTCCTGCCGCCTGGGGCTTGTCACCGCTTGCCGCCGCAGCCTTGGGAGCCTCTGCCGCCTTAGGCGCTTCAACAGCCGGCGCAGCCTCCTTTGCCTCTTCCGCCTTGGGCGCTTCAACAGCCGGCGCAGCCTCCTTTGCTTCTTCCGCCTTGGGCGCTTCAACAGCCGGCGTCACAGCTTCCGAAGCTTCCTTTGCTCCCTCGGCAGCCGGCTCCGCCTGAGGTGCAGCAGTCTGAGGCGCAGCCTCCCCGCAGGGTGTACCGCAGGAAGTACAAAACTTCGTTCCCTCCGGAAGTTCCTTACCACAATTCTTACATACCATCTTCTCGCTAATCTCCTTATCCTCATAGTGTTTTACAGGAACATATGCTTCGCCCCTGTCTGTCAGAACAACACCATAATCATAACTTTATCGCTGTACCTTTGTCAAGTTCTTTTTATCCGCGGCTTTTGCCGATTATCCTCCTGTTACGTGATTTTTCTGACATCCTCCATGGTCCCCATTACCATCACGCTCTCTTCCTCCTCAAACACATGGCTGGGATGAGGCAGCGGATATATCTGGTTCTGCTTCTTTGTGGCCATGACACTGACATGGTATGCCGTCCGGACAGACAGCTCCACCATACTCTTCCCAATCCACTTTTTCGGCACCGCAATCTCATATATACCGACTTCCGGCGTCAATTCCAGATAATCAAAAATATTGTCCGCGCCAAACTTGATGGCAAGATGCTCCGCCACCTCCCGCTCCGCATAGGACACATAATCCGCACCGTTCCGCAAAAGCAGCTTCTTGTGCACATCCCTGGTGGCCCTGGCAATGATAAATTTGCAGCCTAAATCTTTCAGAAGCACCGTCACCTCAAGGACTGTCTGGAAATTCTCGCTGATAGCGATGACCGCCAGGTCAAAATTACTGACTCCCAGCGATTCCATAAATCTCTCGTCCGTGGCGTCTCCAATCAAAATCTGCTGAATGACGCCCACCGCGCCATCCGCCCTGTCCTCCCTGGAATCAACAGCCAGCACCTGATGCCCGTTTTCCAGAAACTTCTGCGCCATGTGACGCCCAAAACGTCCCAGGCCTATCACTAAAACTGATTTCATACTTATTCCTTTCTAGCCTACCTGCACCTTCTCCAGCGGCAGCCTGGAATTCGTTACTCTCCTGTCTGAAGAGAACGCCAGCAGCATGGTGATGGACCCCACTCTCCCGCAGAGCATGAGGAATGTCAGCAGCAGCTTGGAAACCATGCCAAGCCCCGGCGTCACGCCCAGGGTCAGTCCCACTGTGGCCACAGCGGATACTGATTCAAAAAGTGCCGTCAGAAGCGGCAGTCCCTCTACAGCAGAAATGACTACTGCCGTTCCTGTACTCAAAAGCAGATAGGTCATAAACACGCAGGAGGCTGTTCTGGTAATTCCCTCATCCATCCGGCGTCCAAACATTTCAATATTCTTTTTCCGACGGAAGGTGGCAATCACGCTGATACAGAGAATCCAGAACGTAGTAGTCTTGATGCCGCCGGCGGTAGAACCCGTAGAACCGCCGATAAACATAAGGCAAATCATGACAAACAGCCCACCCTCTGTCATTCCTGTCAGGTCTATTGTATTAAAACCTGCAGTTCTGGCCGAGACGGACTGGAACAAACTTGCGTTGATGCGCTCCCCCGTCCCCATTTCCGCAAACAGAGGCTGTCCCCACTCCAGGGCCGCCAGCACCAGCGCACCGGCTATGGCCAGTCCCACACTGATGGACAGCACCATCTTGCTCTGCAGATTCAACCGGCCCGGCCGGAATTTCTTGTGTATCATGTCATACCACACAAAAAAGCCCAGACCCCCGATAAAAATCAACAGCATAATCACAACGGTAACATACCAGACGGCTCCGGCACTCCATTCGGAAGCAATCCCCGTCAGAGAGGAAAACGCCCCGCTTGTCCCTCCCAGCAAATCAAATCCGGCATTGCAAAACGCTGATATGGAATGAAACAGGGAAAAATAAATACCCTTTGCCACTCCAAATCTGGGTATAAAGACAACGCTCAACAACAATGCCCCCGCCAATTCCACAGTGAATACTCCCACGGCAATGAACCGGGTCATGCGGACAATCCCGCCAATCTGAGGCGCGGATATGGAATTCTGCATCAGTGAACGCTGGTTCAGGCTGATTTTCTGTCTGGTGACAACCATGACCAGTATGGCAACCGTCACAAAACCAAGTCCGCCTGTCTGAATCAGCCCCAAAATCACCAGCTGGCCGAAAAGAGTCCAGTGGGTAAAGGTATCATAGCGCACCAGGCCTGTGACGCAGGTAGCTGAGGTAGCCGTAAAAAGACAGTCAGAGAAAGGCGTCCCGCCGGGGCCTGCAGTTGCAATCGGCAGGGCCAGCAAAGCTGCCCCTGCCAGTATAATGGCAAGATACCCGCCCAGTATCAGTCTCATGGGAGAAACACTGCGCCATATATTAAATTTATGTTTTCTGTTCCCGCTCAATTAATACTCCATCGCCTTTTCTTCGCCATTCATCACCCGCATTGCGCCCTGAGCAAGAGCCAGCAGCTCATCCTCCCCGGCGTATACGGTAACAGGCGCAATCCAGCCCGTTCTCTCCTTCAGCACATCGCATACATCCTGTCCGTAGGCAATGCCGCCCGTAAGGATAATCTGATCCACCTTGCCCTTCAACACACAGGCCATGGCACCGATGTCCTTTGCCACCTGAAGCAGAAATGCCTGCTTAGCCTCCGCCGCCTTCTCGTCGCCCTCGTTTGCCCGCTTTGTCACGTCACGCATATCGTTTGTGCCCAGGTAAGCGTTAAATCCGCCCTTCCCGATAAGCTTGCCGTAAATTTCCTTTTCGGTATATTTTCCGGAGAAGCACAGCTTCACAAGCGCGCCGCAGGGTACGCCGCCCGCACGCTCCGGTGAAAAAGCCCCGTCCCCGTCAAAGGCGCTGAACACATCTACAACCCTGCCGCCTTCATGGGCACCCACGGACACACCTCCGCCCATGTGTACCACAATCAGCCTTAAGGATTCATAGGGCTTGCCGATCTCCTTTGCATACCTTTTCGCCACTGCCTTCTGGTTCAGTGCATGGAAGATGCTGCCTCTGGGTATTTCAGCCATGCCGGAATATCTGGCTATGGGCATAAGCTCATCCACCACCACAGGGTCAACAATATAGGCGGGCACACCTATAGAATCTGCAATTTCCCTTGCCAGTATGCCTCCCAGATTGGAAGCATGCTGTCCCTGCACTCCTATGCGTAAATCCGCAAGAAGCTCGTCCGTGACAGCGTAGGTGCCTCCGGGAATGGGCTTCAGCATACCGCCGCGGCCTACCACCACGTTCAGGGACTTGATGTCAAAATCTTTGGACGCCAGAAGGTCTGTGATGATCTGTTTTCTGAAATCCTTCTGGTCAAAAATAGTCTCATACCTGGAAATCTCCTCGGTGGAATGCCTTAAGGTCTCCTCAAACAACAGATTCTCATCCTCAAACACACCAATTTTGGTGGAGGTGGAACCGGGATTGATAATCAAGCTCTTTATGGACATAAAATTTCCCTCCTGAATATTTATATGCAATATTTCAAATTTTTCTTTTTCAGCCATTCTGCTTCTTCAGCCATTCTTCTTCATTTCCTCAGCCACCACCGCAGCCAGGGCGATGGAATTCACCTTGGTCTCAAAGGTATCGGAACGGCTGGTAAGGATAACGGGAACTTTGGTTCCGGTGAGGATGCAGCCGTTCTTCACACCCGGCACCATATGTACGATGGCTTTATATACCAGATTCCCCGCATGAATATCCGGGAACAGCAGTACGTCCGCGTCCCCCTGAATCTTTCTGTCTGTGGCTCCCTTATGCTTTGCAGCCTCCGCATCAATGGCAAGGTCAAGGGAAAGCGGTCCGTCCACGACACATCCGGTAATCTTTCCTTCCTCGCACATTTTCGTCAGCTCCGCCGCTTCCACCGTAGTCTCCATCTTGGGGTTTACCACCTCAACCGCCGCCAGCGGTGCAATCTTGGGATTCTCTATACCGCAGGCATTGCAGACAGGAACTGTATTGTTGATAATATGAATCTTATCCTCCAGGGTAGGGTAAGTAATAAATGCCACGTCCGTAAGGAACAGAAGTCTGTCGATGCAGGGTACGTCAAACACGCACACATGTGAAAGAGGGCCGCCTGTCCTCAGACCCACTTCTTTATCCAGCACGCTCTTTAAGAAGTTCTTTGTGTCCACCAGTCCCTTCATGTACATGTCAACCTCGCCATCATGGGCAAGCTTCACAGCCTTATGGGCCGCCTCAATCATATCAGGCTCGTCGATAATCCGATAGCCCTCAAGATTCATATCTATGGATGCTGCTATCTCTCTGATTTTTGCCTCATCTCCCACCAGAACCGCGTCCGCAATGCCCTGGTGCTTTGCCTCCCGCACTGCCTCCAGCACAGCGGAATCCTGTGCGGCCGCCACCGCAATCTTCTTCATCTCACAGCTTTTCACCTTTGAAATCACGTCATCAAATCCTTGCTTCATTACTCCTGCTTCCTTTCTGCCCTCCGGGCATCTCTTTTATGTTTTGCACAGCCTTAAAACCAGCCCGTTCTACTGCCGTGTCCAATCGTTAAAATAATAACACGCTGCCCGGAAAACTGCAAGAGTCCTCTGCCTTTATTTTCGAATCTATTTTCGAATATCCTCCAATACCTCCGCCGGAATTTCAAACTCAACCGCCCCCATATACATGGGCGCCACATCTCCTTCGTTAAATCCGATCACTACATTTCCCTTCTCATTCAGGTAGAAAGAAGTCTCCTCTGTGATGGCTTTAAAATTCCACTCCTCTATTTCATTGTCCAGCCAGTACATAACGTCATCATCCGCATCCATCTGCTCCTGCATCTGTTTTTTGATATTTTCGCTGATAACTGCAATGTAGTCTGCATCTTCCCTGAACAAATCCTTCAGCTTCAATCGTTCCCCCGTATTCAAATCGATGGTATAATAGTAATTCCATGCGTACCCGCTGCCCGCACCCTGGTAACAAGCCAGCTTCAGGGTAAAATAGTCCTGTGTCGTGGCAAGCACTTCGCTTGTCACTGCCACATCCTGATATCCCTCTTCGTACTTCAGACCTGCCTCGAATTCCGCAATCAGTCCCTCTGAGATTTGTTCAATCTCCGTATTGATCTCTTCCGCCGTGCGGTTCAGCCTTTCCTGCACCTCATCGTTTCCTGTCCTGTCGGCAACCTGAATTTCCGGAATATCAATATCCGCCATATTCCGATCCGTATCATAGGAATAATTCCGGAAGGTGACTGCCTCCACCAGATTTCCAATCAACGGAAGCTGTTCCATTGCGTGAGCGATAGATGCCGATGTGTTGGGCAGCAGGACGAAAGCGCCTGCAAATACGGCCGCGATTGCCGCTGCCCTTGCTGTTCTTTTCTTTATTGCTTCCGCCCGATTCATTTTCACCGCTTCTTTCATTGTCTTTAACAGCTTCTCCTTTTGGCCGGCTGACATTTCCTTTTTTTGATATTCCTCTTTCGTAAGGAGAAGCTTCTTTTCCACTTTGTTATTTAAATCTTTTCGCTCTGAGAAATTATAAACCATACTACCTCCTGTTCCGCTGCCGTTTATGACAGCCTGTTCCGCTGCTGCCGCTGTATCTTTGACAGATTTTCGTTCTCCTCCAGAAGCTCCCGCAGCTTCTTCAGACTGCGGTACAGCCTGCTCTTTACAGTGTTTACATTCTCGTCCAGTATCTCCGCAATTTCTTCCAGCTTCCTGTCCTCGAAGTATTTCAGGATGACTACTGCTCTGTCACTGTTGGAAAGAGCATCCATAGCCCGCTGCAGATCCAGATTTGCATAGCGGTCTTCCACAGCGGCTTCTTCTCCGTTTTTCTCCTGCATTGCCTCGTAGGAGAGAAAGCCTGAAGCCTTTACATGACTGAAGCATTCATTCAGCATGATGCGGTATATCCACGTCTGTACATATTCGGGCTGTTTCAGGGTGTGACTGCCGCGTAATGCCTTATAAGCGCCATTCTGTACAATATCACAGGCATCTGCCTCGTTATGGACATAGCTGTAAGCCAGCCGATAATATTGATTGTATTTTTCCAGAATGGTCTGTTCTATCAGTACTCTGTTAGTTTTCTCTTTTTTTCCGGTAAAAAGCAAGATTCTCCACCCCCTTTGCGCGCTTCTGTATCTTTAGATGTGAGGTGCACTAAAAAAGTTTCATTTGTAATGGAGCAAATTACTAAATTGCTGCCCCTGTCATAATATCATTGGCACAATCCTATTTCTATCACATTTTCCGTTCCGGCTGTGGTATACTTGCCTTATCAATAAAAATCAGTATTTGCTGAAATAAAATATCTGCTGAATAAGGAGACTCTATAAATGAAAGAAAACAGAAACGTCCCTGCAGTTATATACGCTTTGCTGGCCGCTGTCTTTTACGCGTTAAATGCGCCTTTTTCCAAAATATTGCTCAATGACGTACCAGCCACATTTATGGCGGCATTCCTGTATATAGGTGCCGGTATTGGCGTAGGAATCATGTACTTGTTTCACATCAAGAAGGAAGATAAAGCAAAGAGGCTTACCAAAAAAGATTTACCATATACAATCGGCATGATACTCTTAGATATTTTGGCTCCGATTTTCCTTATGATTGGTATCAGCATTGGTTCCGCGTCAAATGCGTCTTTACTGGGAAATTTTGAAATTGTCGCAACAACGGTTATCGCACTTTTGATTTTTAAGGAAGCCGTATCGGGAAAGCTTTGGACTGCAATCGCCCTTATTACTCTTTCGAGCATTATTCTCTCATTCGAAGGAAGCGGAAGCTTTCAGTTTTCATATGGCTCGCTCTTTGTTATATTGGCAACATCCTGTTGGGGATTGGAGAATAACTGCACGAAAAAAATCTCTGATAAAAGTACCTACGAAATAGTTGTATTGAAAGGAATTTTCTCAGGCGGAGGCTCTTATCTGATAGCCACGGTTACAGGAGAACACCTCCCGGATATAAAATATATACTATCTGCAATGATATTAGGATTTGTAGCATATGGACTTAGCATTTTTCTATATATCAGAGCTCAGAGAAGCTTAGGCGCGGCCAGGACAAGCGCTTATTATGCGGTCGCACCGTTTATCGGAGCGTTTCTTGCGTTTATCATTGACGGTGAAAGACTTACAGGGAGGTACTTTGCCGCATTGGCATTCATGCTCACAGGAAGCATTTTTGTGATTTGCGATACCATGGTAAAGCATCACTCTCATATACATGTTCATACGATTATACATACCCACGATGATGTCACACATACTCATATAATCACGCATGAACATGAGCATAACCATTTCACAAAATCAGAAGCACACAAGCATCATCACAAAGACTTTATGAATAGCGAAGAGCACTTATTGGCACATGCGGTATCGCCGTCTTCAGGTTTGAATCCGCCATATTGATACACTTCCTCCAGGCTGTTCGCGACTGCATACAAATATTGCCTGAGTTCCTCGTCGGCTTCCGTCTGGTCCGGCACCATGACTACTCTGCAGCCCGCCCGGTATGCGGACAGTACTCCGTTTGGAGAGTCCTCCACCGCCATACATTCCTCCGGCTTCAGCCCCAGCTGCTCGCAGGCGTAGAGATAAACCTGCGGTGACGGCTTTCCCTCTGCTACCATGGTGGCGCTGATTATCCTGTCAAAGCAGCCGCTCATCCCGGTCATTCTTAAATACTTTTCCGTCCGCTCCGGGTCTGTGGCGGTGGCAATCGCCGTTGTGATGCCCCCTTTCCTCAGCCGTTCCAGCAATTCCAGTGCACCCGGCTTCCGTTGAATGCCTTCCCTGTCCAGGCATTCCTCCATCATTTCCTTTCTCCTCTGCCGCACCTTCGAATAGTCCAGTTCCTCCCCGAACCAGCTTTTCAGCCGGGCCGGAGCAAAAGGCCTCCCCAGGCTGCGCATGGACAGGGCCTGGCTGTCCGTCATGTGGTATCCGAACTCCGCCAGCGCCCTGGGCCAGAAGACGCGGTAATATTTTTCCGTGTCAATCAGAGTGCCGTCCAAATCAAAAATTACAGCCCGCACCGCCTCGTCCTCCCGCTTTTCCATTTCCCCTGCGCCTCCCGTCCTTCTTACTTCTTTCCTTTACATATCTTCCCTGTCTTCTTTACCGCTCCCGTCCTTTTTCAGCCTGCGCTTTTTGGCAGTTTTTGCAATCAATAAAATGATTATCAGGAGCACAGCTGCCGCTGCCGCAACAGCTATGATTGCAATTACCCTACTGTTGTCCTTCTGTGCAGCAGTCACCCGGAAAATCCCCGGACTCTCCATCTGAAACTCAAGATAGCTTCCTATCGCAGTGCTGTCTACCGTCCCATAGCCTCCGTCTGCATACAGTTCCACCGCTGCACTTTCCGCATCCTCACAAAGTACCCGCACTGTGACCCGGCCTTTGTATTCCTCCGCCGCAGAACCCTTTCCGTCACCGTTACGGAGGGAAAGCTGTGTTCCTTCCGCGTCTTTCGTCAGTACAATCTCCGCCCCCTGCAGGAACTGCCCCTGCACAAGCACAAGAGGTTTTCCATCAGCATTGGTATCCGCACTGGCCAGGGAAGAAACCCAGGGCATGTACTGAGCCTCCACAACCGCTCTGCCCCGGATGCTGCCAAAGTCAATCTCAGGCCACATACCGTAATATCCTTCCTTCTCCGGCGGTGTCTGACTCACCTGGGACAGATCCGGCTCTTCATCATACCTGTATGTAACGGCTGCCACTTCCCGGCCCTCCGCCACAAACCGAATGGAAAATTCCCTGAATTCCTCCGGCACGCCCTCCATGTTGCAGAAGACATCATAAGACGCAGGTGTGGCGCCGCCCTCATAGCCCACAGAGTCCACGCCGGGAATGTTTCCCTCCACATAATAATTTCCGGAGAGAATGCCGTCCTCTGCCAGTGTTCCGGCCACGGAACCGCCGCACTCCCCTGTCACCTCCAGACTGGGGCAGGCATAGCTGTAGAAAATATCGCAGCCTTTCCCCGCAATACCTCCCACATAGTTTCTGCCGGACAGTTCTCCCAAAAAGTAACAGCTTCTGACCGCATAGCCGGAGGCGCCGGTGATACCGCCCACATAGCTTCCACCTAAGCTGGACACCCTTCCGTAGGATTCGCAGGAAATCACGGCTCCAAAATCCGCTTTCCCCACAATGCCGCCCACGTAGTCCTTCTTTCCGAGAATTTCTCCCCGGTTGCGGCTCTCCCTGACAACGGCCTTGATGGTTCGTTCAATATTAAAACTCTCCTCCCCTGTGAAAGAAATGTCATCCTCCGGGTCAAAATCATACTCCGTGGCAATCTGCCCCACGATGCCGCCCACGTTAGCGTCAGCCTCCACCTTGCCCTCGTTGACGCACAGTGTAACCTTGCCCTGCTGGAAGGAATCAGTATCGTAGACGGCGCCGGAATCCTTTTCATCCGCGGACTCCGCCCCGCCGTCGGAATCTGCATCGCCTTCCGAACCGACATTACTGCCGGCCTCCACGCCGGATTCGCTGCCGGACGCCTCATCCGAAGTATCCGACACGGTAATCCCTTCGTAACGGAACAGATCGTCCCGCAGCTCTTTTATGGATTTCCGCAGCACCTTCGCCTGGGCCACAACTGCATCCACATTGTCTCCCGTCCGTGCCGTTCCCTCTTCCAACACTTCTGAGAGCCTCTGAAGATTATCCGCCGCAGACTGCATCTCCCGGTTCAGCACGTCAAGATTCTCAGAGACGCCGCTGTGCCGTTCCGCATTAGCATTTGCAATAATTGCCAAATGGCCTGTGGCGCTTTCCCCGAAACGGCGCAGGGCCGCCCGATAACCTTCTGTGTTGTCCGGCACTTGAATCGTCACATCCCCCAGGTCACCTCCACTGACCGATCCTCCCAGATCGATGGTGTAATCCTTCGTGCCCCCCGCTTCACTCTGTTCCTTTAAATCTGCATTCAGACGCTGCACATCCGTGTTGATGCCGGTGAGCTCCTGATTATAGACATACCAGAGATAATCCGCTGTTCCCAGAAGGTACCCTGCCGCATCGGAAACAGTATTCAGGCTTGTTGTCACACTTGTGGCCAGGGATGTAACCTCCCCACCGTACTGCTGCAGATCGTCATTGGTCTGTTCCAGCAGTTCAAACAAAAGGTTTGCCTCTCTGTCAATCTCCTGAAGCTTATCCGTCAGATACTGCACCTCCAGGAATGGCTCCATCTGCCCCACAATTCCGCCTACATCCTTCCTGCCGTAAATCTGTCCCTCATTGGTGCAGTTCTGCAGATAGCCCTGATGCAGCCTGCCCACAATGCCTCCCGTATTGTACCCCACATGCTGGTAGCCTACGGTGCCTGTGTTGGTGCAATAATATATCTTGCCCTGGGAGCAGCCGGCGATGCCGCCGGTGTCCGTATGAGCAGCAACATTGGATATATCACTCAGATTCTCCAGGTTTTCCATATTAATGTCATCCAGATCATAAGTGACCTCCCGGCTGTATGTGTTGATGCTTCCTGAATTGGAACAATTATTCAGAACGCCGCTGTTCTCACCACAGATACCGCCTGTCTTATGATTGCCTGTGACAACGGCTGCAGAGCTGCACTGCCTGATTTCCCCGGATGCCTCGTTTGCCCCGGCAATACCGCCCACCGCTTCGTCTCCTGTCACGCTCCCCGCCACGGAGCAGTTTCTTATTTTCCCGTAGTTGACTCCTGCCAGAATTCCCACACGGCTCTGGCTTCCCTCCGGCTGTACCCTGCCGGAGACAGAGAGGTTCCGCACCTCCGCCCCCTCTCTGATATACCGAAACAATCCTGTATCAGAACCCACAGTCTCGATCCGCAGATTGGATATTTTATGTCCGTTTCCTTCAAAGATGCCTCCAAAGCCCGGAATAACGGAATCATAGCTCTCCGACAATACAATATCCCCGTCCAGTACCACATACTTATCCAGGGACCAGGAATCCAGCTCACAGCTTTTTGCAAGCTCAGCCAAGTCCTCTTCCGTGGAAATGTGGATTTCAGTCCTGGCGGCATCCGTGCCGTCAACATTCGTGCCGGAACGATACTCTTCGTAGGTCCTGCCGCTCTCCTCTGCATACACAACAGCCATATCTCCCAGACCGCCGAAAACTCCTGTAATACCTGGGTTTCCCACCGCCAGCAGCACACAGAGAATAACTGATACGCATGTAGAAAAACGCCTGTTATTTTTCATCTTGCTCACCTCCTTCCACTTCGGACGCCTCCAAATCCGGCAGTTCCCCCGGCTCTTCCTGACTGTTTGGTTCAATTTCTGCAACACTGTCCCTGGCGCGTACCACCGCACCCATCTCGCCGTCGATAATGCCGCTGAACTCACCGTCAATCACACCGTTTACATAGCCCTTGATATGGCCGGACATGCGGATTCTGCCGCCTGCAGGCAGGGCCTTAAGATTCTCTCTTTTCAGCGTAAATGCCGTCTTTTCAATGATAATGTCACCCATGAGCAGCGTCTGGGGCAGCACCAGCAGCACCAGCGCAATGGATGTCAGCGTTCCTCTTCCCAGCGCCAGCCCAATCTCAGCCACCACCGCGTTGGAGGACACATTGCTGATGATAAAGCCTGCTGCCACCAGCATGGAACCACTGGTGACGATGGTGGGAAACGCCTGATTCAGTGTCTCAACAATGGCTTTCTTGATAGGCATATAGGTTTTCAATTCCATGTATCGGCTGGTGATTACAATAGCGTAATCAATGGTAGCGCCCATCTGGATTGCCGATACCACCAGATACCCTAGGAAAAACACTGATTTCCCCTGCAGGTAGGGCAGCGAGAAATTCATCCAGATACTGCCCTGTATGGTCAGCACCAACAGCACCGGCAGTCCTGCAGACTGGAAGGTAAACAGCAGAATAATCATGACAAACAACGCTGTCAATACTGTAATAATGGTATTGTCCGTGCCGAAGGAAGAGCTGAGATCCTTGTTGCTGGTGGAGTTACCCGCCAGCACAATGTCATCGTAGTTATAATATTTCGCCACCGTGTTCCGGATCTTCTCCAGAGCGGCGTATGTCTCCTCTCCTTCCGCCGGCACTGACAGCTGAAGCACAAAACGGCTGTACTCCGAACCCAAAAGCTGGTTCTTTGCAATGCTTATCTGGGAATAGGCGTCTGTCAGAGTCTCCTCCAGATCGTCCTCCAGGGTCACATTACCGCTCTCCTTCTGGTCGTAGATAAACAGAAACATATCTATCAGCGGCACCTTGTAATCGCTGACCCCGTTCAGCAGCGCTCCGAAATTGCTGCCGTCCACTGCGTAAGCGGAATAGAGCAAATCCGCCACCTCCACATCCAGATCAATCAGCTCCGCAAACTCTCTGGGCGACAGCTGCTGAGTCAGTATGTAGCCATCCATAGCTTCAATATTAGCCAGCCCCATACAGGAATTGACCTCCTCCAGTGCCTCCAGATCCCGCAGAACATTTCCTTCCTTCTCATAATCCCCACACGGCACCATAACCGCCAGCTGGTTGATTTTCCCGAATTCCTGTTCCACCATAGCCACCGAAAACTTGTTGTCGCTCAAATGATTGGACACCAGTGAATTGGTATCATAGACGTAATTGGTTTTCCCCGACAGTATCAGCGCCGCAATCACAGCCACCACCAGCAGGGGCGGAACAATGAATCTTGTATGTACGCAGAATTTTCCCACCGCCGTAATTTTAGGCACAAAGCTTCTGTGATGGGAATTGTCAATAGCCTTCGCAAAGGTGAGCAGAAGACCCGGCATCAGGAAGAAGACCGCCACCAGACTTAAAACAATGGCCTTCGCCAGCACAATACCCATATCATATCCTATTCTGAACTGCATGAACATCAGGGCCACCATGCCGGAAACAGTAGTCAAAGAGCTGGAGGAAATCTCCGGGATTGCCTTGCTCAGCGCCACAATAACCGCCTCTCTGGCATCCTTATCCTCATGCTCCTCCATAAACCGGTGGCACAGTATGATGGCATAGTCCACTGCCAGCGCCAGCTGCAGCACCACCGCAATGGAGTTCGTGACAAAGCTGATTTCACCGAAGATGAAGTTGGAACCCTTATTCAAAATTGCAGCCACAATGAAGGTCATCAAAAACACGGGTATTTCCGCATAGGTGGTAGAGGTAAACAGCAGTACCGCCACAATGACGACTCCGGCAAGCACCAGAATCAGTACCATATCATTGTCCAGGTCCGCTGCATCCCGCTCTTCCTGCCCTATGTCCGAGGAATAATAGACATCATAGCCTGAAAGCAGTTCCAGGGCGGCATCAAGCCGCTCCTGGGCCAGCCCGTCCGTGGTCTCCACATCAAAGGTGACGTCAAACAGCGCCGCCATATCATGATAATGCTCTTCCGTGCCATCAAAGGTCATCATACTGACCCCTTCCAGCTCCTCCAGGCGTTCCCCTATCTTCTCCGCCTCCTCCAGCGTCACATTACAGACCATAATTCTGGCTGTGCCGTAGGTGGTAAACTGTTCCTCCATTAAATCCAGTCCCCGCCTTGTCTCCGTTGTCTCAGGCAGATAGGATGGCAGGGAATTATTGACCTTTACCTTGTTCATAGATGCCACGCTGAATAGAATCAGCATAATGAATATCAGGTAAAAGCCCTTGCGCTTATCCACAATCAACGTGGAAAGCTTAATCATAACAGACTCGTCTTTTTTTCCTTTCTCATTTGCCATGGCTGACTACTCTCCTATGTACTTTTTTCAATAGGTAATTATAGTCCCTTTATTAAAAAAAGCAACACGCATTTTGTCCTATGCCCGTTGCTTTTTTCGCTTTTATTTTTACCTTGTCAGTCAGCCTCTGCGGCGCTTCTTCACTCTTCTCACAACATAATATACATCCAGCGCCACTGTGCCCAGAATGGACGTGATGAAAATCCCTTCAATGGAAAAGTGCAGGAAGGAGGATGCAACAAAGCTGATAATCAGCAGTACAAGCATGCAGTAAGCAAACATTGCCGCTGTGAACAGGATGAAAAAAATAATTTCCTTTGCTATATCCAAGGCCGCCTCTATTTTACTGTTTTTCTGCTGCTCCACTATTCTTTCTCCTTCCCGCGGCTTAATCTGCAGCGCCGATTGCTTTGGACCCCCACAGCGTCACCTGGTTCTCATCTCCCAGGGCCGTGAACACCATGGTCGAAAAGTCAGTGCCTTCCACCTCCATCTCCAGCGTCACGCCGCTGTAATTCTGTCCATCCAGGGAAAGGGTGATATAGGGTGTCCCTGACTCCAGACTCCAGCTTCCCGTGTATTCCCCGGTAATGCTGCCGTCCTGCTGCAGGGTAATCATGCTTGGCTGCTTAGCCTCCAGTCCCGCGTAGTTAATCTCCAGCTCGTGCAGGATAATCTCATAATCCCCTGCCACCTCGTCAGCGGAATAGCCGTCCTCATTCAGGGTCTCGCCATGGGTCAGGTAGGGTGCCGCCACCAGCCAGCCATCCTTCGTCTGGAACAGCTGATGCAGCTTCATATAGTGCCCTTCCGTACCGTTGGTGGTTCTGGTATGGAACACAATATATGCCTTTCCGTCATCATCCACAAAGGCGGAATTGTGCCCTTGGGCCACCTGACCCGCAGCAAAGTTCCTCCACTGGTAGCCTCCCATGAGACGCACGCCCACAGACTGATTAATGTTAAGGGCATATTTGTCGTAATAGGCCGTGTTGCCCAACGCATCCACATAGTCCCCATCAGGACGTTCAGAGCGGAACACCCGGACATTATAGCCCCCGGCCGCCTCCAGAGCGCCATAGGATATAAACAGATAATAATAGTCTCCAATCTTCTGTATATAGGCTCCCTCGCCCGACGCATAGCTTCCGCCTGCAATCTTTTTGCCAAAGTAGGCATCAGAATGAATGTCCGTTTCATAGTTCACGGAATAGTCACGCAGGCCCGTCTCCTTATCCAGCTCCAGCATGAAGATACCGCCGGACCAGGATCCATATGCCATCAGCAGACGTCCGTCATCAGCATAGAACACACAGGGGTCAATACAGTTCGGCCACATGTCTCCCCACTTGTTGTTTGCCACGCCGTTTGTCACATAACGCTCCGGAATTTCCTGGGTACCCAGTACCTTTGGCGCATCCGTCTCACCGAAAGTCTCTGCGGTAAAGCCGCTGTAGACGATGGAACCCGCATATTCGTAAGGCCCTGTCACATAGTCAGCCGTCAGCATCACAATATTGGACTTCCAGTTGTCACCATCGGCACTCAGATAAATACAATACTTGCCCATGGTTTCATTATATACTACGTCCGGCGCCCAGAGGTACCCAAACCAGTCTCCCACATGGCCTTCCTCATTCCAGGCTCTGACCTGATTTCTGGTCTCAAGGGAATAACTCTCTCTAATCACGTTGTCCAGGCTGACCCAGTCGTAAAGGTTTGTACTTCTTCCGCCTGTAATGTGAGTTCCCAGCACATAATAGACCCCGTCCAAATCCTTAAAAATGGAAGGATCGTGGCAGGTAATCTGCTTGTTCTGCGTCTTATGCTCTGCATCCACAACCCAGCGGTTCTGTCCCATGCTAAACTCCATCACCGCACGTATCATAACCTCTTGGCCTGCGTATTCAAACTTAACATAGGGCCGCAGAGTAACGCTGTCTGCGGCAGCCTGCACAAGGAGAACATCTCCTAGGAGAACATCTCCCGCCAGGCAGAGCGCCAGAAAAAGTGCCAGGGCCCCTGCGCTTCCGCCTTTTCCCTTGCCGTCTTCCGTCCCCCGGGCTTTCTTTCTTTTCCCGATAATTAAAAACAGAATCAGCAAAACCGCCAGCACAGCTATTACAACTGCAATTATCACAACAGGGCTCCCTGATTTTTCCGCCCCGTCGCCGGAATCCTCAGGCCGGGATACGGCCTGGCTCTCCTGCGCTGCAGCAGCCAGAACCTCCTCGTCCCCCACCAATACACCGCTTAAAGTACAGGTCTCCCCAGGCTGTATATCTGGAAAAGAAGCAGGCAATGAATCCTCCGCAGCCGGATTCAGACCCTTGGTATTGCTGTAGGTAAATTCGGCCCCCTTCAGATATGCAAGGGTTTTCCCGTTCTCTATGGTGATGGTATAGTGAATCTCCTCCCCTGCACTGTAGGAAGTTTTATCCGTAGCCAACGTGACGGTAATCCCATCGTCAGACGCCTGATTTGTCGCTCCTGTGGACGCCTCCTCAGCCGCACTTCTCACCGGCCCTGCCGCCAGCGCCATAAAGCATACCAGCGCTCCGAAGCATACCGCTGCCAGCAGCCCGTGTATCCGTTTTTCTTTCCTGTTCTCTCTCATAGACAATAGCCACATCCTTTCAGACAAATATTTATCCAAATTGAATATTGTTCTTAATATCAAACACAGGATACCCCTTTTCATCCCACTCCAGCTTCATCACCATGGCATGTCTGTTGGGGTCATACAGGGGATCTCCCTTTATCTCCGGGTAAGTCCTGGCATGATAGACACACACCTCCGTGCCGTCCTCCAGAACGGTAAAGCTGTTGTGTCCCGGCCCGTATATGCCATACTCCCTGCTGCTCTCCAGCACAGGCCGCCGCTCCTTCTTCCAGGCTCTCGGGTCCAGCACATCCTCATCCTCTCCAATGCTCAGCATTCCCATGCAGTAGACTTCTCCGGTGGCACTGGCGGAATAGGTCAGGAAAATCCTTCCGTTCTTTTTTATCACCGCCGGGCCCTCGTTGACCCAGATATCCCTTCTCTCCCAGTCATAGTCCGGCGTAGTCAGCAGCACCTGGGCCGTCGCAAGCTTTGCAGGCGTCTCCAGCCTGGCGATATAAAGATTGGAAATCTGAATTCCCACACTGACCTTCTCCGCCCATACATAGTACAGCTCTCCCTTGTGCTCAAACACTGTGGCGTCAAGAGAAAACGCCTCGAAGGAATAAATGTCATCCTTGGACCTTTGGATCTTACCCACTTCCTCCCAGGAATCACGGAGGGGATCCTGTCCCCGGCACTCCAGCACATACGGCCGGATTGCCCACTTGTCCTCCATCTCTCCTGCTGCAAAATAGATGTACCACTTGCCCTTCAGGTAGTGCAGCTCCGGCGCCCAGATGTGCCTGGACATAATACCTGACTCATGACGGCTCCACACGGTAACCTCGTCTGCGCACCTGAGTCCTTCCAGAGAGTCCGCCCTTCTCAGTACGATCCTGTCGTAAGCAGGCACTGAAGCAGTAAAATAATAGCTGCCATCCGTATGTCTGCAGACATACGGATCCGCCCTCTGCTCAATAAATGCTTTGTTGTACGCTGTGATTACACCGTTTCTCCTTTGTTCCATACTGTTCATAGTGTCCATATGTCATTCCCTCGCATTTCTCTTTCTTGCATTGGCATTTGCGAAACTCCGGTTTTCGGAATTCGAATTGGGCATCTTACCTTGTTCCTGCCTTTTACGGAGCGGGAAATTCCTCTCCTGCCCCGTAAAAGACACCCCGGATTGCGAACCGACGCAATCCGGGGGCGTAATGTGAGATTCTTCTCACACTTATTCCACAGACATCAGCTCAATGTAAGCCTGCTCTCCGGTGATAAAGAAGTAGCAGGGTGAATCTGCCGTCAGTGTGGATGTAATGGTTGCCTTGCTGGTAAACTCATTGCCCTTGCGGTCCACATAGGTGGTATCAATCACGATATCGCTGCCGTTTCTGGTGATAACCATAGTAACGTCTACATCCCGCATGGCATCCTTCCACGCATCCCAGTCACCCCATGCGCTCTCACCGTCAGTCCATTTGCTGTCGAAGTTCCCTGCATAGCTTGCATCGCCCCAGCCATAAAGGTCTGCGCGGACAACTGCATACTCTGCATACCCCTCGTAATTGTCAGCGGAAGGAGCCTTGTCTGCTGTGGTCTGGGTATTGGTAAAGGCCACAACATAGTTGTGCCAGTTCTCAACGCCGCTGGAATAGTTCTTCAGCTTCACAGTCTTGCTCACACCGTCAACCAGTTCAACGCCGTTAGTGAACTCAGACCACCAGCCGAGCCCGAAGGTTGTTGTGCCCAGGGTCTCCATTGCGCTGGAGTCAGGCTGAATGTCAACACCGTCCTCAACAGACATCAGTTCAACATAGCTGTTCTCACAGGTAAAGAGCATGTAGCAGGGATCATCTGCCGTCATTGCAGTCTCCACCGTTGCATTCATAATGTTGTCAAGACCATTATAATCTACGTTGTGTGCTGTAATATTCAGGATGCCGCCTTCCCTCTTAACTTCGATGGTCACGTCTGCATCCACCATGGATGTGCTCTTCCAGCTGTCCCAGTTGCCCCATGTCCAGGTAAAGGCACTGTCAGGAACAGGATTTGTCTCCGGAGTCCAGCCATAGGCATCCGCCCTGACTGCCGCCCATTCTCTGTGTGCGTCAGAAGCACTGTTTGGATCTGTATGAGCCTCAGAAGCCTCATTCGTGAATACCATCACGTAATTGTGCCAGGTCTCAAGTCCGCTGGAGAAGTTGTTCAGCTTAAACACCTTGGTAACTCCCTCCGGAATCTCGTATGCGGAGGTCCAGTCTGTCCAGAATCCTGCATTCAGATCCGTGTTGCCAATGGTCTCCATTGCATTCTCGTCAACCACAACTTCTACTACTCTCTCAGGAGGGTTGTACGCCACAGTGGAGTCGCCTGCCTCATAGAGAGCCTTTGCCTGACCTGCAGTCAGGGCTGTGTCAAAGATATAAAGTTCATCGAAAGCACCCTTCAGCATAGCATCCCAGTAGTTCACTCCCAGCAGGAAGTCAAAATTGTCGGAGGGAGCCATAGTACCGGTTATGATGTTCACAGGCTTGGCGTCTGACACGCACTCACCGTTCACATACAAATCCGGATTGATGTACAGTCCATCTTCACTCATCTTAGAAGGGTCCACCACCAGCGTAATGTTAATCCACTGGTTCAGGTGGGTATCTGCGGTTTCCGGATACCACTGAGGCCAGGGAGAACCATCCGCATTCTGGTCATAAGACCAGACACAGGGGAATTCCGATGAGCCGGACCAGTCTGCCCAGGTAATATTCAGATAATGCTGGCCGCCGGTTGCGTCGCCGTGAACATCGGGACCAAACTGGGTTGTAGGCATATAGTTTGCGTTTCTGTTTGCGTACATCCAGAAGGACAGGGAATAGGTGTCTCCCACGCCGTTCACATCAGCCAGTCTCAGGCCGTAGGTGCCATCAATGTAAGCTGCCTCACCCTTTACACCGGGGATAAAAGCAACCTCTTTGTCTACCGTCTCGATAACCTCTCCGGTACCCTTTGCAGTGGGAACGATTCCGTCTGTGCCATCCGCCTGGTCAAAGGAATAGTAATACTTGGGCGTAGGTATCTCCTCCGACTGAACGGGTTCCGGATCAGGCTCTGATGTCCCTTCCGGGGTTGGTTCCGGAGACTGCTCCGGGCTCTGCTCTGTACCGTCGCTTCCTGAAGCGCCATCATCAGTATTGCCGCAGGCGGTCATCATGGTAGCTGTCAAAGCAGTACAGAGAAGAAGTGCCAAAATCTTCTTTTTCATGTTCATCCTCCATCTTATAAATTTGTTTTATAGTTACCTCCCCGCCGGACGCCCGGCAGGGAGAAAAGCTATTTAGTTAAAAGAATCCACCACTGCCTGATACTGCGCCAGTTCCTCATCGGAAAGCACATCATAGCCTCCGGGGCCGAAGTAAGATATCATAGCCTCCGCATGGTAGTAGTTTGCCTGTCTGGTAGCCTCGTCCACATAGTCAGCCGCCTTGGAGCTTCCGTTGTCCACCAAATCGTGGATGCCTATTTTATTAAAGTACTGGTCGCAGAAATTCCAGTAGCCTGCAATATTGTACCAGCCGTAGGGAACGGGTCTGGTAATGCTTGCAAAAAAGTCATCCCAGTAAGCCTTATGATCCTCATCCTGAGGGAACAGGGCCTTGTACCCCTCCCATACCTCCTCGTCCAGGGTAATAGGCATGGGCATCTGTGCATTCTTCAAGGGCATACCGGAATCATTGGTAATGCTGGTATCGGAGTAAATCTCCAGTCTCGCCTTCCAGCCGTCAATACCCCACCCCATGAATTTCAAAAGCAGATATGCCTCGTAAGGATGCTGGCAGGAGGTGGAAACACCGCCCATGTACATAAGGCTGATGACATTGTGCTCCTTCTCGTCAATGACATTGGGAGTAACATAGGGAACGATATCCAGGCCGTACTGCTCCTGATATCCCTCCTGGCCCCACAGGTTCTGATAGGTCCAAAAGCCCTCGGAGAATACTGCCACACGCCCGGTAGCGCCGAACCAGGTGTCCCAGTTACCGGACCAGGCTTCCATCTCCGCAGTGCTCTGCTGGGGCGCAACATATCCGGCAAGCTTTAAATCAGAGAACTCCTGCTCTCCCACAGCCCAGTAGGACAAATCAAAATCCGTGCCGTCATAGCCGAACTCACCCTTTAAAGCCCTCTCCTCAGGAGAGCAGGCAGCGATGCCGTAAAGGGAATCCAGCCTGTTGTAATATCCAAGGCCGTAATACTTCATACCGGTACGCTCATCCTTCGTAGCGTCCTTGATAAGCTGAATCATCTCGGCCCAGGTCCAGTCTGTTCTGGGCATTTCCAGATTCAGGGTCTTGATTACGTTTCTGTCAATAAAAATTGCGCTGGGCCAATACACCATGGGCATTGCAAATCTTGCGCTGGTGTCAAAGCAGCCGATGCCATACTCCTCGATGGTGGGCATCAGGTTCTTGTTTTCCGGATCAGCATTGTAATACTCGGAGATGTCAGCCCAGTACATATTGGCCAGAGCCGTATCGGAATCCGTGCCCTCGAACACATCGGGGAAGGTTCCTGATGCAGCAGCAGCAGAAAGGTCAGTACTCATATCTTCAATCACCTTATGCTCCACTGTGATATTGGGATACATCTCCATAAACTTCTCTGCCAGAAGGTCAATGGTAGTAGGGTCCTCATAGTGCCAGAAGGTCAGGGTAATGTCCTCCGTAGTCACACCGTTATTGCCCCCTCCTCCGTTGCCGCCATCGTCGGCATTTCCGGTGTTTCCGGTATTTCCGCTGTCACCGTTGCCGCAGGCTGCCAATCCAAAAGCCATGGAGCAAGCCAACAGCAGACTCAAAACTTTCTTTTTCATTTTTTATCCTCCTTTATATTCTCTCAAAGCCCAAGGGCCCAAAGACCAAGTTATATGCTATTCGCCTGTGATACCCGCCCTGTCAATGCTCTCCACAAAGTGCTTCTGCAGGAAGAAGTACATAATCAGCAGCGGCAGAACGGACAGCGCCGTGGCAGCCATGCGGACACACTCATTCAGGTTGGTAGCCGCATCTCCCGTCTGCGCCATAGTGTTGAAGCTTGTGTCAAAGTTGCTCAGCTGCACCACAAGGTTCACCCAGAAGCTGTTGGCCGAAAGTCCTTGAACATACAGTGATGTCAGATAAGACTCGTTCCAGTACCACACGAAGGAAAACAGGAATACCGTCAGAATCGCCGGTCCCGCGGAAGGAACCGCTATCTTTATAAAGGACTTGAAGTATCCTGCGCCATCTATCTGGGCCGCCTCTATCAGCACCTTCGGCACCTGCCGGAAAAACTGATAGAAAATCAGTATGAATATAGCTGAATTAAGCCCGTTTCCGAAAATTGCCGGAAGAATAAAGGACCACAGTGTTCCCACAATTTTCATATTGTTGTACAGCACATAAGTGGGAATCATAGTAACCTGGCTGGGCAGGATGTAGGAAAAAATCAACAGCCCCATCAAAATCTTTTTCCCTTTAAACTCAAACCGGGCAAAGCCGTATCCCACCAGCATACAGACAGCCACATTACACAGAGTGGGCACTCCCGCAATGGCAATTCCCTTTAACAGGGAAACCCAGAAGTCCATACTCTTACCCGCATCTATGTAATTCTGCACAAACAGGGTGCTGGGAAGCCACTTTACCGAGGAGTCCAGCAAATCGTCCCTGTTCATAAAGCTGGTGCTGAACATGTAGAGAATGGGGTATAGGTACACAAAACCGATACAGATAAGCAGTCCATAGACCACAATCTGCTTTCCTGCGCCTTCCTTCTCCTTGGTCCCGAAGATAAAGCGGTGAAGCTTTTCTTTGGTGAAGCTCTTTTTAATAGTCTCCGCTGCCGTCATATGTGCGGTAGCTCCGCTTCTGCCTTGCTTTTTGGATTTTCTTTGCATTCCGGATTCCCCTCCTTTCTATCCTCTTGACTGTCCTTGCCTCTTTCTTCATCTCGCGCTTATGGCGCTTCACCTGCCTGTCGTAGATGTCCTTTTTGGAACCCAGCAGCAGGAAGAACAGGAGAACTATCAGCGTCACAATCAGGGAATACATCCACGCCATAGCTGACGCGTACCCGTAGCCCTTCTCCTTGGTACCCGAGAACATGGCCGACTTAATCATGGTAATCAATGTGTTCTGCTCATTGCCTGAGAGGAAGATGACAGAGTACACTGCATTCAGCAGAATCATAGGCTTAATGGTGGGAAGCGTAATCTTCCAGAAGCACTCCCACTGGGAGCCTCCGTCAATCTTTGCCGCCTCATACAACGCCGGGTCAATCTTCTGCAGAGCCGACAGGAAAATCAGTATCTGCACTCCCGAATACCACAGTATCATAATCATGTTGGAAAAAATATCTCCGATGGATTCCGCCATGCTGTGGGGCAGGAAATTGTCCAGCGCCGCCTGAATGGACTGCACGTTCATGGCAGGAATGGTTGCCGCTCCTTCTGCCACCAGCATGTTCATCACAGGACCGCTGACAATGATGACCGGCAGGAAGAAAATCAGTCGGAAAAGTCCCCTGCATTTGATATTGCCGTTCAACATGATTGCAATCATCAGGGCAAAGACCACGATAACGGGAACCTCCACTATAGTCTGCCACAGGTATGTCACAATCTGCTGGGGAAACTCCGGGTTTTCCAGCCAAATCTGGGTGAAGTTTCCGATTCCCACAGGCGTAAACTTAGTGCCCAGCGGCGTAATCCTGATATTGAACCACATATAATAGAAGGACTGGCAAAGGGGATACAGCATAAAAGCCACCACCCCGATAACCCAGGGAAGTACGAACAGCCATCCGGCCCTCGCCTCTCTCTTTTCAAGCTTGCCAAGCTTCACTTTCGGCTTTTTCATTTTCTTTTCTTTGCTCATTTACTCAACCACCTCGTAGCTCATTCCTTCCAGCGTGTGCCCGTCTGCACTCTGTTGTTCAGTGCTGTAGTTCAGATAAATTTTCACACCGTTGTCATAGGTCACTACGGTGATACCGTTACCTTTAATTTCATGTCCAACGATAGATGCTCCTGCCGTCTTCCCGTGTACCGCCTCAAGCTCCTTCGTATAGGAGATAATGTCGTCACGGTATACACTGTACTCGGAACTGTAAATATCACTGGAGTTGGTGTAAATCAAATCTGCCGAGCTCTCCTTTGTAATGTAGAAGGAGGGGCAGGTTCCCGTCTCCACCATCTTCAGAAAGAACTCCTGCTTGTTGGCCTCAAAGTTCACATACTCGGAATATACCGGCATAATGCCTTTCAGCACAATGGACAGAAAAGGTACGCTCTCGTCCTCAAAAATGTAGCTTGAGGTGTACAGCGGCATATCCAGAAAGCTCTCCGTATGGTTCCACAGATAGGCGAAGGGCTGCTGCAGCACCAGGTTTGCAGATTCGTCCGCCTTCGCCACCGTGTTGTAATAGCTTTCCGCACACTGGTGTCTGGTATAGAAGGTTCCGCTGTAATTGTAGGAGTAGAGAGTGTCTGTGATACCGCCCAGTGCCAGGCTGTTTACGCCGCTCTTTGTATAGCTTTTCACAAATTTATCAAGCAGATTATCTGTCCTGGCAGGAGTCAGCCACATAAACTCCTCATACACATCCTTGTATGTCTCTTCCTCCAGCTTTCTCTTGTTAATCTTCTTCACCACATTGAAGGAGGCATTCTGCTCATCGGGGTTAATCCGCATGGCATCATTATACAGATACATTTTGATGCCCCTGGCTTCCGCTTCCTTTATAAGGTCTGTCAGGCTGCCGGTACCGCCAATCTTGGAATCCGCCTTATAACTGGTAATAGGAACGTTGTACAGGCCCCCCTTCTGCCAGCCCTTATACACGCTTAAGAGATTTGTCACTCCCTGCTGTTCCAGGTCTTCGTATATCTCCTTCACGTCCTCCGTGGTCGTCATGACCACGGCGTTGGTCCCCACAATCCATGACTCCCGCTCTGTTCCCAGGAAATCCACTCTGGTCCGGTACTCGTCAGGCAGCCTGGTTAAAAATCCACTGTCCAGCAGGTAACCCCTGTAGGCGTTTGCCATACCGCAGTAATTTGCACTGTCACCGCTCAGGAACAGGTAACGCACCTGTAAATCCGAGTGGCTCCTGTCAGCCTCCACCATCCTGAAGGATCCGGAGGTACTGTTATTGCTGGTTGGCTGGGTATAGAGCCTGCGCTCCGTAAAGCGGGCGAAAATCCTGTTGTAGTCGATACTGACTCCGTTGGGAGAAGCTTCAATCGCCGCTCTCTGGTCGCCCTCTTCCACCACCGCAAGGTACGCGATACCCTCCGAGGTGTGCGCCATGCCGAAGACAGGCGCAAGGACGTTGTTTGCCTCATTCACCATCTCATATCTGTCCCGCCAGAGTCTGGTGGTATCGGACTCTTCAAATCCTGCATCCATACCGTAGATGATTCCGGTATAGCCGGTATTAAAGCGCCCTTCCTTGTCATCCAGATATATCAAAGCTCCGTTTCCGTCGGGGAGAAGCATATACCCTTCCTTCTCGTCCAGATAGCTGTATCCCAGGTAAGGATACAGGGCGATGGTTCCGATATAGGCGTCTCCCTCCTCCACGATGGACTCATCGGGTATCCGCGCCGTAATGCCATCTTCGTTCAGGGAGACCTCCAGGGTCATTCCCAGCTTGTATTGCTTCCAGTATATCTTGGCCGAAAAGCCGTTGTCCGTATAGGTGACCTCCTGGATAATGTCATCGTTGATGAGGTCTGCCTGCTGGGTATCCACATTGGAGTAAATCAGGTTCAGCACCAACGCAGACTGCATGGCTCCCAGCCACAGGGCATTGTTCTTGCCGTCGTCATAGCTCACCGCCGATTCCATACAGGCGCCTGTGGACTTATCACAGACGATGATCGCCAGCCCCTCTTCCTTCATGTAGAGGGCGTAGTTATCGTTTTCTGCCACCAGCTTGTGGCCGTTCAGTTCCTTTGCCGCTGCCGCCTGCACCGACAGAGGTGCATCAATCAGACATCCGAGCACCGGTACAAGGAGCAGGGCAACAAGTGCAAATGCAATTACCTTTCTTAATTTAGCTGCCAATCTTGTACACCACCTCTCCGAATAAGGATTGTATGAAATCGAATACCTGCGCCCAGAGCACATAGATGATAAACGCAAGCAGCAGTGCAATCAAAATCGTGAAGACTGTCAAACCAATAATCTTAACCGTCTCTTTGATTGTATAGTTGTTAATCTCCCGGATAGAGATAAACAACAAAATTGCTATCCAGATAAACATGAACAGGGATGCAAACTCAACAAAGAATGCCTCGTTATAGGTCACTACATGAGAGATTGCAAAAATAACCGGCATGAATATCAGGTAGGGCGCCAGGCTGTAGATGAAGGAACAGTAGATGTGCTTCAACTTTCCTTCGCCGTCGTTAATAGTACACATCAGGTAGTTACAGCCCGTAATCAAAAACAGTGCCACAAGCAGCAGTCCCACATCGGAGAAGATATCGTAGTATCCCTCTCTCACCGTCTTAAACAGGAAGCCGCAGAAATACTTGTTAATGACATAGAACAAAATTCCGATGACCAGCATGACATTGGCGCTTGTCAGTGATACCTGGTTCTGCCTCTTAATACCATAGCAGCCATCAATGGGATGTCTGATAAAATAGAACATATATCTCAGTTCCCGCACAAGCTTTAACTCTCCGAATCTCTTCAGCGCCGCCTTGGGTCCTTTCAGAATTCCCCACTTTTTGTCCGCCAGCGTCAAAAGCCTCTTTATCAGCCAAATTGCAGCGATGAGGAGGATTACTGTCACCAGATTCCTCTTCAGCCAGTTATTGCGGATTTCCCAGAAGGCATCTGAGTAACCGTCATAGTCCTTAGCCAGCTTTGCATACCGGACAGCCTCCTCATAATTCTCCTCCTGAAGCAGCGCCTTGCCCATAGCCATGTTGGCGTAATCAAACAGGTTGTTCATCCGTAGAACCTGGTTCAAAGGCTCTTTACTCTCCGTATATCTTCCCTTGGAAAACAGATACAGTGCCTCATGCAGGTGCTGGGTGAACTCTGTGGGCTCAAAGACCTGAATCTGCGCCTTATCGGAATCCAAAAGATAGATTTTGTCCTCAGTGTCAATCTGGATTGCCTCCACTTTAGTGGAAAGACCGATTCTCTGCTGTCCGTCATCGCTTCCGCCGAACACGAAAAGCAGATCGCCTTCGTTGTTGTACTCATATATGTATCCGTTTGTGGAGGCCACGAACACGTTGTCATGGTTTCCCACTGCCACCGCCGCAGGCACCGCCTCGTAAGAGTCACACTCAATCATGTTGATGCCGGCAATGTTCAGGCGCTTTAAGGTATCATATTCTTCACCTCTGGTAACCGTGTAAATCAGACCTTTTTCATCGATTGCCATATTGTCCGGCGTCGAAGGGAGATTACCTACCGACTTTGCCCGCTGGGCGTCAGTCTGAATGGCTCTCCAGAGAATCCGCCAAAGGGAAGCGCTGGTGGTGTTGGTACCAAAATACCCCAGGAAGGTTCCGCCCTCCACCGGGCTGATTTGTACAATACCGTTGTTGTTGGATTCACAAATAACATACATGGTACCGGATTCGTTTACCACAATCTTCAAGGGCAGAAAATCCAAATCATTTCCGTACAGCGGATGATCCGGCTTCCCGTATGTCTGTATCAGCTGGCCGTCTCCGTCAAACACAAAGATACTTTTGGCGTCTCTGTCCGCCACATAGCAGGTATGGTCTGCCGTCACATACATGCCCCTGGGGTTCACCAGAATCCCCTCGCCGAAGGCTGCAATCAGATTTGCCTCCATGTCGGAGACTACCACCCGGCCGTTTCCGCTGTCCAGAATGTACATATATCCGTCGTCCAGCAGTGTAAAATCCGTGGGGCCAATCAGCGCTTCCTCCCCAATCTTGGTTATGGTCTTATAGGGCAGATATGCTGTCTGGGTCTCCGTCACATAGCCGTAGCCATCAATGGTATACGTCTTATAAGGCGAATCCGCCTGCACTTTTATACTGTCCGCCGCCACTCCCAGGAACAAAAGGAGCGCAGCCAATGACACAAAAAGTTTTTTCCATGCTTTTTTCATCAATCTACTCACCTTTCCTGTTTACTTGATACCGGAGTGCGCCATAGTGTTCATGACATTCTTCTGCAGGATACAGAACAGAACCAGGTTAGGCACAAACATAATCAATGAAGCTGCCGCCGCCATACCTTGCCCGGCCACTGTATTGGTGGTGGTGGCGCTTGTCAGCGTATTCATGTAAAAAGCCAGAGTTTTCAGGCCATCGTCATTCACATAGTAGTTGGACGCCTCCATATTGGTCCACACCTGCTGGAATACCAGAATCGCCGCAGTGGCAATGGCGGGCTTAATCAGCGGAAGAATGACCTTTGTGTATATCTGCAGTTCCCTGGCCCCGTCCATATATGCCGCCTCAATCAGCGAATCCGGCACCTGGTCCACAAACTGTTTCACCAGAAACAGCGCCACCGGCAGAGGAATCAGGGGCAGTATCTGCGCCCAGTATGTATTTGTCATATGCAGCACGTTTACCACCAGATACCTGGGAATCATCACCGCCACAGGCACAAACATCAGGGCCAGCTGGTTAATGTTCATCATTGCGAACCTGCCCTTGAATTTCAGCTTCGACAGGGCGTATGCCGCCGCCGTGGTAAAAATCAGGGATGAAAACACCACCGCGCCGGTAACCAGCAGACTGTTGAACACATACTTGGAAAGCGGTATGCCCGCCGTTCTGGATGCCTTGAACAGCTTGCGGAAATTGTCGAGCGTCGGGTTCGTGGTGATAAACTTAGGCGGGAATGCGAACAGTTCTTCCATGGGCTTGAAGGCGTGGAAGATAATAAACACAATGGGCAGTCCCGTCAGTATCACCAGAGGAAGCACCAACAGCAGGATCTTAATCTGACCTTTTTCAAATTTCTTTGGGTTAATCCCGTTCCCTTTGTAAGCCATTTTCTTCCTCCTAATCCTTCTCGCCAAACAGCTTGTTGGCTATTTTTGAAAATATCTGGACAATCAGCAGCAGCGCCACGGAAACAGCAGCCGCATAACCCATTTCGTAGCGGATAAAGCCATAGTCCTCAATGTGGTTCACAATGAGCTGGGCCGCATAGTTCGGCGTGGGATTACCTGCCAGCATGGATGCAATCTGTCCGTTCTGGAACGCTCCCACTATCTGCATGACCGCCGCAAACAGCATCTGGGGCTTCATGCTGGGAATGGTGACATAAATCATCTCCTGGAACCGATTCTTGACCCCGTCTATAGCCGCCGCCTCGTAAAGACTCTCATCCGTGTTTAAAATTCCGGCCAGGATTGCCAGGAAGCCTACGCCCATGCTGCTCCACAGACCGATGATAATGACAATCGGCAGCAGATAGTCTGTACTTACCAACCATATGATGGGTTCGTTAATGACTCCCAAATCCATAAGCCAGCTGTTGATGTAGCCGGTCTGATCGCCCGTGAACATAATCTTCCAGAGCACTGTCATCGCCACGCCGGCTGTCATACTGGGGGAGTAGAGAATCAGCGCCAGCACTGTTCGCAGCTTGCCCGGCAGATTTGCCAGCGCCCACGCCAGCAGGAAGGACAGGCAATAGCCTCCCACGCCGACGATAATCGCGTACTTCACGGTGTTTGGCAGTACATACTGCATAAATACTTCATCGCTGGTAATCAGGTTGATGTAATTCAAAAAACCTACAGGCTTCGGAAACTGAATGACGTTAAAGTTCGTAAAGGAAAGAACTACCGCCAGACACACCGGAGTCAGTATGAAAATTGTAAACAGGAGGGCATAAGGAAGAAGGAACAGATACCCCGCCTTATTGGAACGTTCCCTTCTGCTGATTTTAGTTGATTTCTTCATTGTATCCTCCGCCTTATTATTTGGTCTCAAAAATTCTTCTCACTGCATCCACTGAAGGCACCCAGTATTCTTTGAGTACGTTTCCTTCACTGTCTATGTATCCGAACTCCTCCAGCTTCCGCTCCGTCTCACGCTCCACCGTCTTCACCGCCTTATCGATGCGTGATCGCAGCGTGTAGCCGTTTACCACGATGTCATTAAATGCATTGCTTATCTCTCGCTCCATCATGTAGCTTCCCAAAAGTCTGGGGGCTTCGAGAATGTTCTGGGCCTGCTCCATGATGATATCCTTATGAGCCGTCGGGAAGGGAAGTTTCCCAAATGCTTCTATATTGGCAGTGGGCCAGATATACTCGTCACCGTACATAATCTGAAGCATCTGTCCGAACTCCGCCTGCACATCCGCGCTGGACCACCAGTCCATAAACTTCCAGGCCTGCTGCTCCCTCTCATCATCGGAGGCAAACATCACTGTGCTCTCCGCACCGCCGGACATGTACCGGTATACCTCCCCCGTCTCTTCATCCACGACTCCGGGAATCAGCGCTATACTCCATGAGTTCGCTATTTCCGGCGCTGCATTTTTAATCAGGTTGTATGCGTTAAAGTCCGCTATCCCGATAGGAAGGTCGCCATTCCTGAAGTGCTGGTAAAAATTCGGAATGTCCACCGGCAGATTATACAGTGTAAACAGCTCTGTCAAAGCGGTCAGTCCTTCTATAGAATTCTCGTTGTTGACCTCTATCTCCTGGGCGGTCTCCCCGTATAGCGCGCCGCCGTACTGGAAGAGCAGCGGTGTGGTGCCATGGAAGTTACGCATAACCAGCATGGAAGCCGTTGGGTAGTAAACATTCAATCCCCTCATCTGTAAGTCCGGCAGCATGGCAATCAAATCATCCATGGTGTCCGGCGCTTCCAGCCCCAGCTTTTCCAGAATGTCAGTCCTGCAGAACATAACGTAAAAGTTCATGGTCTCCGGCAGAGAATACAGCCCATCGCCAATCACGGAAGATACCAGAATACCCTCGCTGTATCTGCCGAAGACTTCCTTATAATTATCAAATTTGGTTAAATCCACCAGCGCTCCTCTGATGCCCAGTTCGAAGGGAATGGAGTAGTTGATTCCCGTTGCAATGTCAGGAGTGTCACCGGAGGCATTGGCCAGAACCAGCTTCTGAGGGTCCGTCATAATGGAAAGATCCACCTGAATCCCCGTTTCCGCCGTAAACTGCTCGTCAATCATCTTCTGCATGATTTCCACATACTGCCTGGGCCGGTTCACCCACACCTGCAGATGGGATGCATCTGTGTTGCTGGCGGAATAGGAGGTTCCGAAGAAGGAATGTCCGAAACGCTGAATCGACATGCCTGCCTGCTGGAAAATATTCAGTTTCTTCGGCAGCTTCGCATCCTTCTGGTAAATATAAATTCTGTCGATAGACAGATTGTTGTCGTTAATCAAATCCACAAAATTTGCTATCTGCGTGTTGATGGAGTTGACACTGGTGGAAAGCTCCGCCACGCGGTAAATCAGTTCGTCCGGCTCGTCTCCCAGGGTCTTCAGCTGTTTTGCCGCTATAATCAGGTAGCCGAAGGCTGCAACATCCTCCGCATCCTTCACATCCACAAACTGTGTTGCAAACTCCGCCAGCTCATACAGCTGGTCTACCCAGCCGTACAGTCTTTCCTGAACATCCGGTATGTATCTCGTCAGTTTCAAATCCCTGTACTTATCCTTGTTGGTACCAGCCACCTTTGTAACCTCAAGGGACAGATCATTGATGCCGTTCATGATCTCATCCACCTTCTCCAGCACATAGCAGAGATTTTCCGCGCTGATGGTAGCGGAGAGGGTATGGGTTCCTTTTGTCAGATAGACACTCAGGTTGTTCCCTTCTGTATCTTTGAAGGTTTTGGTAGTATATTTGGTGCTGTATTCCACCGGATAACTCTGGAACTCAGTATTGGGTATCTCTCCGTCTATCCGCCAGTCCACGAACACAGGAAAATCATTCTTGTCAGCCTGCCGGTAGTTCATGCCTATGTAATAATATCCATCCGCAATCACATCAAACTGCCATGTGATAGTCTGGCCTGCCGTCTTAAAGGAATCGCCATCCACCGTGTTCAGCACTGTCTCCGCAGATGACAAAGGATAAAGCGCCCCGTCATATTCGCTGGTGGCATGAATGGAAGAATCGTTTCTCAGATAGAAGTTCTCACCCTGAATGGTAATCAGCGCATCGCCGGGGGCTTCAGGAGAACCGGTGTATTCCGGCACCTTCTCCGGCGCGTACAATGTGATGTTTCCCAGCAGGAAGTTTCCCTCGCTGACCGCAATCTCCACCTCATGGCTTCCCTGCTCCAGCTCCACCTTCAGCGGGGCAGCATAACGATAACTGCTGTCCCCCAGATACTTGCTCTCCCACTGTATCAGTTTGGCGGGCATAGAAACTATCTCATTCCCGTATCTGTCAAGGGACACGCCTTCACTCTGCACCCAGGTGGTCTCAAAATTCAGGTTTCTTGTCTCATAAAACGGATATTCCCCATCTATTTTCATAGAAAACTCAATGGGAAGAATTGATTCATCATAAGAAAGATAATCGAACCCAATCCAGTAGAGAGCTGTCTCGGGCACTTCGATATCCAGACGCAAAGACACGCCCGGTCCAACATTCGCAACCTGGCCGTCATAGCCAAAATTGTCCGATGTGAGCACAGACGCATCCTCATTTTTAATTGCACTCTCCAGACGGAAGCACTTGCCTTCGCCTGAATAGTCAGCCGCCCTGTATCCTGCGCTGACGTTTGTATAATTCGAAGAAAGCCTCTCAATGCTGAAGCCGTCTGCTTCTGCAGACTGCGCTCCTGAAGTCTGCTCCTTTGATTCTTCCGCCGCAGAAACAATTCCGGTACTTCCCGCCGAAAGTACCCCCCCCATTGCCATCGCGGCCGTCAGCACTGACGCTATGATTCTTCCATACCTCTTCCGCACCATGCGAAACCTCCTTAATCTGTTTATGTGACTCTTTAGCTATTCAGCTCCTCTTTACCGGCTCTGAATTACGACTCATATACAGTTTGACGAAAAAAACGGGTTAATTTCCCTTCAACCATACATTTTGCATATGTATTTAAGTCAACCTTTAAGTTTTTACTTTATTTTTCCCTTAAAAAGCTGTTTATTTCCGTTTCTTTTAAGTATTTACTTAATCATTGTCAAATTCGCTTAACCTTACTAATAAGTTACCACATCCTCAGGCAACAATCAATATACATTTTGTTTCTCGGTTTACAAAATTATATTTTTATTTTTGTACATATTGCACATAAAATCGGGGAATATTCTATTTTGACGGAATACTTGCTGTTTTTTTGACTATTTATGTATTGACTTAACTTTTGACTCTGATTATAATCAGCATATACGGTAGATTTTGATTTGGCCGGTTATTGATTGCTGACAGTTTAAGCAACGGCTGAATTGCAGGAGGAAATAAAATGTTATACTTGCACTCGCTCTCCGAGGCAGAAGAAATTTTCAAGGCGCTGAGTACTCCCATGAGACTCCGCATTCTGGAACTAATCTATGAAAACGACCAACTGAGCATGAATGATCTTGCAAAGGCTCTTGGGCTGACCAACAGCGCTATCTCGCTGCATGTGGGCAAGCTGGAGGATGCAGGGCTGGTGGCAATCCATACAACCTCCGGAAAGAGGGGGGTCATGAAGATTGTACGCCCCGTCTATTCCCGGCTGCTTGTAGACATGGCTCCCCAGGCAAAACCCAGACACTGCTATACAGATGATATATCCGTAGGCCATTTTATCTCCTGCGACGTTCATCCCACCTGCGGTCTTGCAACCCCCACCAATATTATCGGCGAGCTGGACAACCCCAAGGTTTTTTCTTATCCGGAGCGTTTTGAAGCGGATATTGTATGGATCGGGTATGGCAGCCTGACATACAATCTCCCCAACCGCCTGAATCCGGGACAGTCCCTGCATGAGCTTCAGATTTCCTTTGAGATTTCTTCAGAATGCCCCGAATTCAATCAGGACTATCCCAGTGATATTCATTTTTTCATCAACGATATTCCTCTGGGAACCTGGGTCAGCCCAGGGGATTACGGCGCCAGACGGGGTATCATTTCCCCATACTGGTGGCCTGAGCTGCTGAATCAGTACGGCCTGCTGAAATCTCTGATTATCAACGAAAACGGCACTTTCATCGACGGCACTATGCGAATCTCAAAGACGAAAATTCAGGATTTACATATAGACCACAACAGCTCCATCTATTTTACCTTTTCCGTTCCCCAGGATACCGCCAACTGCGGGGGCTTGACCCTGTTCGGCGAAAACTTCGGCGATTACAGCCAGTCAATCCGGGTGAAAGCCTACTATGACAGTTCCAATGCCGCTGCACATTAGCTGCGCATATAAACTGTCATTACGCCCTACTCCGCTGCCAGCCAGGTCTGATACAGCATCACATGATCGTTAATGCAGGGCTTATTACCGCTGGATCCTGCGGTGACGCAGATATACTCCTTCCCATGCACATCTGCCGCAAGGCTTGCCGCACAGTTCTTTGACTGTACCACATAGCCTGTCTTGCCGCAGATTACCTCGCCGTGAGTATCCTTGTCCTCAATCCTGCGCAGGAACCAGTTGGAAATCAGAAGTCCCTCCGGATGCTGCTCGGTGGCGCCTGTTTTATATGTGTGCGCCGACAGCACAGCCCTGCAAAACGGATTGTCTGCAGCAATTTTCAGAATCACCGCAATATCATACACCGTGCTGTAATGATTCTCATCGTACAGTCCCACACAGTTGGTAAAATGCGTGGAATCCGACAAGCCAAGCTCCTCCAGCTTCTGGTTCATCAATTCCACAAATGCCTCATGGGAACCCGCCACATAACAGGCAAGCCCCAGGGCTGCATCCGCCCCTGAGGGCAGGATTGTCCCGTAAAACAAATCTCTTACCGTCACCTTCTCCCCTACCTCAAAACCTACATTGCTGCATCCGTTTACAAAACTGTAATCCGTAATTTCTATGGTGATTTCAAAGGTTTCGTCCAACACCGGATTATCCGCCCAGTTCGTTCCTCCTATCCCCAGGGCGTCCGCTGCCGTCAGCACCGTCAGCACTTTCGTCATGGAGGCGGGGCTCATAGAGGTCTTTGCGTTTCTCTGCGCCAGTATGGTGCCGTTCTCCACATCAATCACCACGCCGTATTCACTGATAACACTTTCCGCAAACCCTGTGGTAGCGGATGTGCTCGCCGCTTCGTAGATTTTAGGCTGCAGACCTTCTGCGCCTTCACTGCCCGGGTTTTGAGATGATGGCGTTCCCTCGCTCCCGCCGTCCGGATTTTGAGGCGATGCTTCTCCCTGGCCTTCACCGCCCGGATTCTGAGGCGATACTTCTCCCTGGCCTTCGCCGTCCGGATTCTGAGGCGATGCTTCTCCCTGGCCTTCGCCGTCCGGGTTCTCTGGAAACAGATTTCCCGCCCCCTCATCGCCGGGATCCTCAGGCGGCATAGTCAGCACAACGTAGCTGCTGCCTGTTTCCGGGCCACCGCCCATGGAAGCCATAAGCTGTTCACCGCTGTTACCCGGCTCTTCCCCGCGGCCTCCTCTTATCAACGCGCCCACGCCTGCAACGGCCACAATAAGAACCGCCAGAGCTGCCGCAGGAACCACCCTTTTCTGTATCAGCTCCGCTCTCCGTTTCTCCCGCTTCATCTCCTCAAGCCTTCGTCTGCGCCGCAGTCTCCGCTCTTCTTCCGACTCGTTCATTCTCTCGTCATTCATCTATATTTACTTCCAATACCTTTCTGTTTATTCTATTCCGCAGTTTCGGATCGCAGAATGTTTTCTTACAGTTCACAAGACACCCGCATTATAAGCGGCCTGTACGAAGGGTACTTAGCTGACGGCATTCTCCAGAAGCGCCTTTAATCCGGAATCGTATGGCGCCCTGACAATACCAAACTCCGTAACAATCCCCGCAATCAGCTCATGGCTCGTCACATCAAAGGCCGGGTTAAAGACCTTCACGCCCTTCGGCGCCATGGGTTCCTTATACCACATTTCCGTCACCTCGTGAGCCGGGCGCTCTTCAATCCGGATTTCCTTTCCTGTGGGGGTATTCAAATCTATGGTGGAAGCAGGCGCACAGATATATACCGGCACGCCGTAATGCTTTGCCACTGCCGCCACTACCGAAGTACCGATTTTATTGGCGGTATCCCCGTTTGCCGCCACCCGGTCACAGCCCACAAACACGGCGTCCACCAGCCCCGCAGCCATGACGGTTCCGCACATATTGTCGCAGATTAAGGTCACGTCCACTCCTGCTGCGGCAAGCTCGAAGGAAGTCAGTCTGGCTCCCTGCAAAAGAGGACGGGTCTCATCCGCAAACACCCGAAAATGATAGCCTCTCTCCTGTCCCAGATAAATCGGCGCTGTGGCGGTTCCGTATCTGACCGCAGCAAGCTTTCCTGCATTACAGTGTGTCAGGATACCGTCTCCGGGCTTTACCAGCTTCAAACCGTTTTCTCCGATTCTATGGCATACTTCAATATCCTCTTCCCAAATACTTAACGCCTCCCGGCGCAGAGCCTCCTTTACCTCAGCCACCGGTCTTGCCTCATCTCTCCCTGTTTTCAGGGCCACCGCCTCCATGCGCTTCAACGCCCAGGATAAGTTGACCGCCGTGGGTCTTGCGGAATCCAGATAATCCTTATACTCGCAGAACCGGGTATAAAATCCCTCAAAATCCTGCTCCCTAATCTCCCTTGCCAGCACATAAACGCCTAAAGCTGCCGCCACGCCGATTGCCGGTGCGCCGCGCACCTTCAAAAGATAAATAGCCTCCCATATTTCCCTGGCAGTTTTCAGCGCAATCAACTCTATCCTGCCTGGCAGCAGCGTCTGGTCGATAATCACCACCGCATTCTGTTCCTCGTCCAGCACAACCGTATCGTATTCCGCAATGCTTTTTCTGCTCTGCATCCGTCCATCCTCCTGTACACCCTGTATTGTATCCCGTTTTGCTGAATTTTAGCAAATGCATTTTCTTTATGCCGTCACATTTTTCCATGCCTGACAATATCAGCAAATTCAGCCTTTGCAGCCTTCACAAAATCCGCAGGCGCAAGCTCCAGCTGAATACCGATGCGGCCGCCGCTGACAATCATTTTCTCCAGCCCTGCCGCCGAGCTGTCGACGCGGGTCACATACTGTTTTTTCATTCCCACAGCCGTACAGCCGCCCCGAATGTAACCGGTCACCCCATTGATATCCTTGACATGAATCATCTCCACGCTCTTTTCGCCCACGCTCTTCGCAGCAGCCTTCAGGTCCAATTCCTCCGCAATGGGAATGACAAAGACAAAGTAATCCCTGCTGTTGCCCACCGTCACCAATGTCTTATAGACCTTTTCATAGGGCAGTCCCAGCATGTCTGCTGCCTGAATTCCGTCTGTAAATTCATCACACTGATAGGTATGCTGCATATAGGGAATTTTCATGGATTCCAGAATACGCATAGCGTTGGTTTTCATCTCTTTTTGCTTTGCCATCTCCAATCCCCTTTTTAGTATTATTCCAAATAATACTTTAAGTATAGCATAGCTTTTTTCCCTCCGCCACATAATCTTTTATTCTGTACAGTTCAAAATAACATTGAAAATACAATGGCTGCCGGGAACCTGTCTGCACAATAAAAACACCCCGCAAACCAATTCTTCATCTGCGGGGTGTTTTATTATATTTCGGACGTTATTTTATTTGAATTCTTATCAGTTCTTGTTAGCCTTCTCTGCCTTCAGAGCTGCGGTAAGCTGGGGAACAATCTTGTTCAAATCGCCCACAATACCGTAGTCAGCCACATCAAAAATAGGTGCGCTCTCGTCCTTGTTGATGGCAACGATGATGTCGGACTCCTCCATACCTGCCACATGCTGGATAGCACCGGAGATACCGATTGCAAAATACACGTTGAGGACGAACAGTCTTACCGGTCTGTCCTACCTGCAGATCCTTGGGCTTCCAGCCGGAATCCACAACCGCACGGGAGCAGCTTACGGTACCGCCAAGAACCTCTGCAAGATCCTCCAGAATCTTGAAGTTCTCCGGGCTTCCTACACCGCGGCCGCCGGATACCAGAATCTTTGCATCCATAATATCAACGGTATCGGAAACAGCCTTAACCACTTCCTTGATGGTTACATATCTGCTGTTAGGAGTAAATCCGGGGTTGTACTCCTCCACCACAGCCTTTGCGCCCGCCACAGGCGTAATCTTCTGCATAACGCCGGGACGGACAGTGGCCATCTGGGGACGGATGTCAGGGCATGCAATGGTTGCAATGGTGTTGCCGCCGAATGCAGGACGGGTCATCAGCAGCTGATTGTGCTTCTGCTCCATGCCGGCCTTGGGCTCCAACGGGAAGTCGCCGATTTCCAGTACGGTACAGTCTGCGGTCAGACCGGTTGCTACTCTTGCGGAAACGGTAGGGCCAAGGTCTCTTCCGATTGCGGTAGCGCCTACCAGGACAATCTCAGGCTTATACTTATCGATAACGGAGGCCAGTGCATGGGCATAGGGCTCTGTCCTGTAAACCTCCAGTTCAGGGTCATCCACAAGGATAACCTTGTCTGCTCCGTATTCTGCCAGCTTGTCAGCCAGTCCCTTTACCTGATATCCGATTAAAACAGCAGTAACTTCAGTAGAAAGCTTCTCGGCAAGCTCCTTACCTTTTCCAAGCAGCTCATATGCAATCCCGCTGATTTCATTGTCTACTTGCTGGGCGAACACAAATACGCCCTTGTATTCTTCAATATTCTTGGTTACCATGGTTTGCCTCCTATATTAGATAATGTGCTTCTCTTTGAATTTGCCCACAATATAGCTTACCGCATCCTCGGGTGAATCAGGAACAATCTTTTCACCTGCACCCTTGCGGACCTTGTCGGATGCCTTTGCAATCTTGGTGGGAGAACCTGCAAGTCCCAGGTTGCTGTCGTCAACATCCTTCAGATCAGCTCTGCCCCAGGTAGTAATCTCCGCCTTGCAGGCATCGAAGATTCCGCCGGGCGTCATGTAGCGGGGGGCGTTTAACTCGGAAAGCGCCGTAATCAGGCAGGGCATCTTAGCCTCTACCACGTGATACCTGTCATCATACTGTCTCTGAACGACAACCTTGTCGCCCTCAATCTTGATGTCCTGTGCATAGGAAATCACGGGAATTCCAAGATGCTCCGCAATCTGGGGACCAACCTGCGCGGTATCTCCGTCGATAGCCTGACGTCCGGTGATAATCAAATCGTAGTCAATATTTCTCAGCGCGCCTGCGATAGTGGTGGAGGTAGCCCAGGTATCCGCGCCGCCCAGAACTCTGTCTGTCACCAGAATTGCCTTGTCGGCTCCCATTGCCATTGCCTCGCAGAGGATGTCCTTCGCCTTGGGAAGTCCCATGGTCAGCACGGTAACCTCCGCGTCATACTGCTCCTTCAGTCTCAGCGCAGCCTCCAGACCTGCCTTGTCATCGGGATTCATGATGGCAAGCATTGCGCCTCTGTCAAGCGTTCCGTCAGGATTAAATTTAACGCCGCCCTTTGTATCGGGCACCTGTTTAATACAAACAACAATTTTCATTGTATTTTCTCCTTCTTCCTTTTATAAATATATCTCTTACTTGAGCAAATTCGCGGAAATGACCATCCTCTGAACCTCAGAGGTGCCCTCGTAAATCTCGGTAATCTTTGCGTCACGCATCATACGCTCCACATCATACTCTCTGATGTAGCCGTAGCCGCCGTGAAGCTGAACTGCCTTGGTGGTAACTTCCATGGCAACCTCAGCCGCATACAGTTTAGCCTGTGCAGCCTCAACAGAATAAGAAATCTTAGAATTGCTCCTGTACTCGTCTTTCTTAAGTGCGGCCTTGTATACCAGCATCTTGGCAGCCTCAACCTTGGTCGCCATGTCAGCCAGCTGGAACTGGGTATTCTGGAAGCCGCTGATGGACTTGCCGAACTGCTTCCTCTCCTGAGTATAAGCGATGGTTCTCTCAAGAGCGCCCTCCGCAATACCCAGAGCCTGTGCAGCGATACCGATACGTCCGCCGTCCAGGGTGTGCATTGCAATGTTAAAGCCCTTGCCCTTCTGTCCCAGCAGATTGTCCTTGGGGATACGGCAGTCTGTGAAAATCAGCTCATATGTGGAAGAGCCCCGGATACCCATCTTCTTCTCCTTGGTGCCGAAGGAAAAGCCGGGCGTACCCTTATCAACGATGAAGGCAGAAATCTCCTTCAGCTTTTTGCCCTTCTTCTCAACAATGCCCGTCACAGCGATTACAATATATACATCAGCTTCCTTACCGTTGGTGATAAAGCACTTGGATCCGTTTAAAACCCACTCATCCCCGTCCAGCACAGCCTTTGTCTGCTGCCCCTGAGCGTCGGTGCCCGCGCCGGGCTCTGTCAGGCCGAATGCGCCAATCTTGCGTCCGCTTGCCAGATCAGGAAGATATTTCTGTTTCTGCTCCTCTGTACCGTAGGTCAGAATAGGATCACATGCACAGAGAAGTATGTGCGGAAACAATAACACCTGTTGTGCCGCAGACCTTGGAGAGCTCCTCCACACACATAACATAGGTCAGAAGATCACAGCCCTGTCCGCCGTACTCCTTGGGAACAGGAATGCCCAGGAAGCCGTACTTTGCCATCTTTTCAACAGTCTCTCTGGGGAAGCGCTCTTCCTCGTCAACCTCCTGTGCCAGAGGCTTTACCTCATTCTCAGCAAAGTCCCTGAACAGCTGTCTCGCCATCTCATGTTCTTTGGATAATGTAAAATCCATGATGTTTAATCCTCCATCTATTTATTTGATTTAAATGCAGTCGCGCCTTAATTATTTCGTATAGTTGTAGAAGCCCTCACCGGTCTTCTTGCCCAGCTTACCTGCACGAACCATCTTCCTCAGCAGCGGAGCGGGTGCATACTTGGAGTCGCCTGTCTCGGCGTAAATAACCTCCATGATAGCCAGAACGATGTCAAGTCCGATGTAATCGCCCAGCGCCAGGGGTCCCATGGGATGATTTGCGCCCAGCTGCATAGCCACATCAATGTCAGCAACCGATGCAACGCCTGCCGCATATACGTTGATTGCTTCGTTAATCATGGGAATCAGGATTCTGTTTACCACAAAGCCTGCCGCCTCGTTTACCTCAACGGGAGTCTTGCCGATTTCGGTGGCAATGCCCTTAATCTTTTCAACCAGATCCGCAGGAGTGTTGGCGCCTGCAATCACCTCAACCAGCTTCATTCTGTCTGCAGGGTTGAAGAAATGCATGCCAATCAGAGGACGATCCAGTCCGTTGCCCATCTCCGTGATGGAAAGGGAAGAGGTGTTGGATGCAAAAATGCAGTCCTTCTTTACAATCTGCTGCAGCTCCGTAAATGTCTGCTTCTTGATTGCCATATTTTCAGGGCAGACCTCGATAACCAGATCACACTCTGTACAAATATCCTTCAGTCCGGTCACAATCTTTGCCGCAATCGCATCAGCCTTCTCCTGGGTAATCTTCTCCTTGCCCACCAGGAAATTCAGATTCTTTAAAATCTTAGCCTTGCCGCCGTCAGCGAACTCCTGCTTGATATCGCAGAGGCAGACCTCATAACCGTCTGTCATGGCAAATGCCTGCGCAATTCCGGCACCCATGGTGCCCGCACCGATAATACCTACTTTCATTGTGATTCCTCCTTATATGTTGTAATGTTACAGTTTAGTCATATCATCCTTATGCGTTTTTAAAAGGCTCTTTCACCTTTTCCTTGTTCTTGTCAAGGAAAAATGCCATACCGTACTTCTGGTCTTCTGTCTCGAAGCAGTCGCCGAACAGCTTCTCCTCGATCACAATGGCTTCATCCATATCCTCGTCAAGGCCCTCGTTGATAGCCTTTTTGCAGTTGCGGACAGCAATGGGTGCATTTTTTGCTATTGCAGCTGCCATCTTCTCCGCCGCCGCTATCAGAACCTCCTGAGCCGTCTTCGTCACATTGCCCTCTGCGTCTGTCTCAGCGGAAAACACCTCGTTTACCAGACCAATCCTCAGAGCCTCCTGAGCCTTGATATTGCGGGCCGTGTAAATCATCTGCTTTGCCATGCCGGCGCCTACCAGACGCGCCAGTCTCTGGGTCCCGCCAAAGCCGGGCGTAATGCCAAGGCCCACCTCAGGCTGTCCGAACACTGCATTGTCGGAACAGATCCTGATATCACAGCTCATGGAAATCTCACAGCCGCCGCCAAGTGCAAAGCCGTTTACCGCCGCGATCACAGGAACAGGGAATGTCTCCAGCTTGCGGAATACATCATTTCCCTTCTTGCCGAAGGCCTCTCCCTCTGCCTTGGTCAGCGTGCTCATCTCTCCGATGTCCGCACCGGCTACAAAGGACTTCTGTCCTGCACCGGTAAGTATAAGGCAGCGTACCTCATTCAGATTCACTCCGTCCAGAACAGCGTTCAATTCATCCAGCACCTGGGAATTCAGGGCATTCATCGCCTTCTCGCGGTTGATGGTGATGGTTGCGATATTGCCCTTCTGCTCGTATAATACAAATTCCATGCTTACCAATCCTCCAAAATCTCTATCATGCCGCCTGGGGCGGCACAATCAATTTAGTCTTCAATTTTAACAATGGTGGAGCAGCCCATGCCGCCGCCGATGCACAGAGTAGCCAGGCC
>JAAGKN010000932.1_pt1 | contig 75222 bp, 62 predicted proteins | sample 6206371 | NCBI WGS metagenome assembly JAAGKN01 (sample SAMN11533720, study PRJNA540317) | gut metagenome | isolation source: fecal pellets from male and female animal of same cohort | host: Peromyscus leucopus | place: USA:CA | collected 2017 | reverse complement strand
ATATCCGGCTGGTGCGAAACGGGAATGACCTAGTGATAGACTACAGCGGGAGTGACCGGGTGACGGTGCAGAGTGCATATGCGGGCACGGAGGGAGCATACTGCGTGGAGAGCATCGAGTTTGCAGACGGCAGCGTGCTGACGGCAGAGGACATCCAGAAAGCAGTGAACGTAAGATATGGTACAGAGTCCGCAGATACGATATCGGGCTATGGGACGAGCTGCGGGTATGACCAGAGCGAGACGTTCTATGCGGGAGCAGGGGACGACACAGTGAAAGGCGGCAACGGGGACGACACGGTCTACGGGGAGGAAGGAAATGACTATCTTTACGGAGAGTATGGGGACGACATACTGATAGGCGGGACGGGAAATGACATGCTGCAGGGCGGCTGTGGGAACGACACGTACATCTTCAACCTGGGTGACGGGCAGGACACCATCTGTGACTATGAGAGCAGCAGGACAGGAGGCAAGAATGACCGGATCGTGTTCGGCGAGGGGATCAGGTCGGAGGATATCAGACTCCGTCGCGAAGGCAACAACCTAGTGATAGACTACAGCGGGAGTGACCGTGTGACGGTGCAGAATGCATATGCGAGCACGGATGGAGCATACTGCGTGGAGATAATCGAGTTTGCAGACGGCAGCGTGCTGACGGCAGAGGACATCCAGAAAGCAGTGAATGTAAGATATGGTACAGAGTCCGCGGATAAGATTTCGGGATATGGGACGAGCTGCGGGTATGACCAGAGCGAGACGTTCTATGCGGGAGCTGGGGACGACACAGTGAAAGGCGGCAACGGGGACGACACGGTCTACGGGGAGGAAGGAAATGACTATCTTTACGGAGAGTATGGGGACGACATCCTGATAGGCGGGACGGGAAATGACATGCTGCAGGGCGGCTGTGGGAACGACACATACATCTTCAACCTGGGTGACGGGCAGGACACCATCTGTGACTATGAGAGCAGCCAGACAGGGGGCAAGAGTGACCGGATCGTGTTCGGCGAAGGGATCAGGGTAGAGGATATCCGGCTGGTGCGAAACGGGAACGACCTAGTGATAGACTACAGCGGGAGTGACCGCGTGACGGTGCAGAGTGCATATGCGAGCACGGATGGAGCATACTGCGTGGAGAGAATCGAGTTTGCAGACGGCAGCGTGCTGACGGCAGAGGACATCCAGGAAGCAGTGAACGTAAGATATGGTACAGAGTCCGCAGATACGATATCGGGCTACGGGATGAGCTATGGATATGACCAGAATGAGACCTTTTATGCAGGAGCTGGGGACGACAGGGTCAATGCCGGGACCGGGGACGACACGGTTTATGGAGAGGAAGGAAATGACAAGCTTTATGGCGGGTATGGGAATGACTGCCTGGACGGCGGGGAAGGAAACGACTACCTTTACGGAGAGTATGGGGACGACATCCTGATAGGCGGGACGGGAAATGACATGCTGCAGGGCGGCTGTGGGAACGACACGTACATTTTCAACCTGGGTGACGGGCAGGACACCATCTGTGACTATGAGAGCAGCAGGACAGGAGGCAAGAATGACCGGATCGTGTTCGGCGAGGGGATCAGGTCGGAGGATATCAGACTCCGTCGCGAAGGCAACAACCTAGTGATAGACTACAGCGGGAATGACAGCGTGACGGTACAGAGTGCATACGCGAGCACGGAGGGAGCATACTACATAGAGAACATCGAGTTTGCAGACGGCACCAAAGGAACACTTGATTATGCAAATACACAGCTAAACATTACATCTATTCCCACAGAGCCGGAGTCGGTAGCCGAGATGCCGATAATCGGAACAGAACTAAGTGAAGTACCGGCAACAGAGACAAAACAGGCTGAATCCTCGGAAGTGACTGCTGGCTCTTCGACGGATGTGGATAATGATGTGAATATTTCTATTTCCGAGGAGAGTAAAGCAGATACCAGTCAGGCGGCAGATGAGAATTATGAGGAACCAATATCTGAGCAAGAAGCGATACAGGATGTGGTACATGACATATCATCCTCAGAAGAAATAGATACGACAGTAGATAACTGTGTTGAAATCTTGGAAGATTTATATACTTCGGATCAGTCTTCAGGTGAAACAAATAATGTGGAGATTCCCTCTGAGGAACAGAGCAGTGCACTATATGATAACACTACAGAAGCAGCGGTTGATAATATAGTTAATCTGCTCGTACAGGATATGTCAGAGAGTGGGACGAGTAGCTTGCCAGATTCTAACATAATTACGGATGTAAATATATCTAATGACAATGTACAATTGTGGGTTTCGTAAACTCAAAAGAACTTGAAGAAAGGGGGTGGAAATTTCTTGAAATTTATTATATATGCGGTGAAATTCAGTAGGATACATAGGAAATAGTGGGAAATTGCTTGCGCAGGAAACATCGGAATGATATAATTATAAACATTATTAGTTAGAATATGTTAAGGGACAGGTGAAGATACCGAGAAGACAATAATTCCGGCGAGGGCAATATAATTAAGTTGCCTGGGTAATGTTAGAGGCAATTTCATTTATAGTAAATATGAGAATGTACGATACGAGGAAAGAGTATGGAAGAAAAAAAGGATGTGATTTATTCTTCTTCCAAAGAGGCATTGATAAAAATATTCATATTGATACTCACGCTGGGAATAAGTGTATTTGCTTCTTTGTATGATGCAAAATCCTGTTATATAACGGTGCTGGTTCAAGCGTGTAACAATATGTATGATTTTTATCAATTTACGGATAATACACGATATATACAGCTGATAAAAAGAGAAGCAATTACGGTGATCTTTTTATCAATAGCGGCAATTATCGTTTCGATAGTTGCTTTGCTTGATATATATGTTATTATGCAGTCTATTTGGATTAAGTTAGGTGCTATATTATTAGTAACAATACCGTTGATAGTAATATATAATGACTATAAAATAAATGTTAAAAGAGAAAATGAGCGCGAGGTATGATTATGAGCAAAGATGTTTTAATAGTTCTTGGTTTTGTAATAGTTGTAATAATGCTTTGTAAATGTTGGAATATGATTATCCTAAATAGATTTGAAAAAAATAAAACAATTAAAAACAATAATACACTAAAATATGGAACATATATAGATAGCTTTGAAACATTGGAATTAGTGGGTGCGGGGGATGATGGAAATAGTGATTTTGAGTTTTGGCAGGCGGTAAAAGAAATTGAAGTTCCAAATGACATAAGGATAAAAATATATGACTAAAGCAGAGTTTTTAGAATTTTATAATTTAGCAGTTAGAAAATTAGGTGAAAAATTTGAACAGGAATACCCGCAATTTGTTTTCTGTGATAATCCATCTGCCGTGTATGAAGAATATTTAAATCAAAAAACAATGTTGCGGATTTTGTACGGCAAGGAAAATAAACCGGATAAAACTTTGCTAGATAGGCATAAGGTATGTGCCTGCATGACATCTGCAATTATAAAAGTAAGATTGTTAAGCAGTGATTTAAGTTCGGATGAGGGATTTGAGTTATCTAATTCTTCGCGAATAAATGAGCAGTTAGCATTTATGAGTACTTGGGAATTATTTAAAGGTTTTATAAGATTGCATAAAGAAGGCAGTCATGATGATTATGAATTACCAACAACCTATCACAATGCTTCATTTTTAGATACTTTTACCAGGTCATTATTTTTTGCTAATCAGTTAAATGCACTTTCTACGCCTCTAATCGCCAATATTTTTTATTTGTTAGAAAAGTATTGCGAAATGGAACATATAAAGAATGAATTATTGATGGAAATGAAGAATAAAGAAGAAAAGCAAAAGGAAAATTAACAAAAAACTATTGACAAAATTGTAGAATTTGACTATTATTTTTCTAAGTTTCAAAGGTGGGACTTCTTATTATTATATAGGAGTCCCTTTTTTGAAGCTTTCTAGTCATTAGAAGGAGGAGAAAATTTATGAAGAAAAAAATGTTAAGCCTTGTGCTTGCTGGAGTTATGACAGCATCTTTACTGGCTGGCTGTGGTTCCACAGGCGCAGATTCCGGCAGTGCAGCTGACGGAACAACAAACGATGCAGTAGCCGAAGATGCTGGTGCAGACAATGCAGATGCAGCAGATAGTGCAGACGCTTCGGCAGATGCAGCAGACACAGAAACAGCAGATAATGCAGGCGCGGCAGACGGCGCAGGCGGCACTTTCAAGATTGGTGGTATCGGACCACTGACAGGCGGTGCGGCAGTGTATGGTATCGCAGCTATGAATGGTTCTCAGATTGCAGTTGACGAGATCAATGCGGCAGGTGGTATCAACGGCATGACGGTTGAGTTGAACTTTCAGGATGATGAGTTAGACTCCGAGAAATCTGTCAACGCGTACAATACATTAAAGGATTGGGGCGTACAGGTAATCGACGGTTGTGTAACCAGTGCATGTTCCATTGCAGTCGCTGCTAAGACAGCAGAGGACAACATCTTCCAGTTGACACCTTCGGGTTCCGCTGTAGAGTGCGTTTCTAATCCGAACTCTTTCCGTGTATGCTTCTCTGACCCTAACCAGGGTGCGGCATCCGCACAGTACATCGGCGAGCATAACCTTGCAACCAAAGTAGCGGTCATCTATGACAGCTCCGATGTTTATTCTTCCGGTATCTATGAGAAGTTTGCAGGTGAAGCAGCAAACCAGTCTTTCGAGATCGTGACAACAGGTGCGTTCACAGCAGACAATAAGACAGACTTTTCCGTACAGTTACAGCAGGCAAAAGACGCAGGTGCAGATCTTGTGTTCCTTCCTATCTACTACAATGAGGCTGCTTTGATCTTAAAGCAGGCTTCTGATATGGGATTTGATGTGCAGTTCTTCGGCTGTGACGGTTTGGACGGTATCTTAGGTGTTGAGAACTTTGATGCTTCTTTAGCTGAGGACGTTATGCTTTTAACTCCTTTCGCAGCAGATGCAACAGACGATCTGACAGTGAAGTTTGTTACAACATACAATGAGAAATTCGGTGAGACTCCGAACCAGTTTGCGGCAGACGGTTACGATGCAATCTACACCATCAAAGCAGCGGCTGAGAAGGCAGGCATTACAGCAGATATGTCTAACGAGGAAATCTGTACAGCTTTATCAGCAGCCATGACAGAGATTCAGGTAGACGGACTTACAGGTCTCGGCATCACATGGGATGCTTCCGGCGAGCCGACCAAAGATCCTAAGGCAGTAGTAATCAAGAATGGCGTTTATACAGCTATGTAGTATGACATGTTTTACATGTCATCAATAACCCGGCTCCGAGAAAAATAATATCTTAAGGAACCCCTCAAAATGCGTCGGCACTTAACGAGGTATGAGTTGCTACGCAACTCACGAGTTTAGTGTCCGTTACGCTTTTTGCGGAGCGAGAGCGCGGTGACGAAGAAATTATTTTTCTCGGAGCGGACTATTAAAGAACATGAAACAATCATGTAACAACAATGTAATAAAGAAACCGAGGTGCAACTATGAGTTTTATAGCCCATTTGATAAACGGAATAAGCTTAGGAAGTGTATACGCGCTGATCGCGCTTGGCTATACCATGGTATACGGAATTGCCAAGATGCTGAACTTCGCTCACGGCGATGTCATTATGATCGGCGGATATGTGGTGTTTGTGACAGTCAGCGGCATGGGACTGAATCCCCTCGCGGCGATCATCATATCCATGGCGGCATGTACGATACTCGGCGTGACGATTGAAAGAGTTGCTTACAGACCTCTAAGGGGTGCGTCCCCGCTTGCCGTACTGATTACGGCGATCGGTGTAAGTTACTTGTTACAGAATGTGGCGCTTCTCGTGTTTGGCTCGGATACGAAGGCATTTACCAATGTGGTGCCTTTTGCAAATCTGGAATTGTTTGACGGTCAGTTGGTCATCAAGAGTGTGACGATCGTGACGGTCATTGTAAATATCATTATTATGGTGGGTCTTACCCTTTTTGTTAAAAAGACCAAGATCGGGCGTGCCATGACGGCTGTGTCCGAGGACAAAGGTGCGGCACAGCTTATGGGTATCAATGTGAACGGCACCATTGCAATCACTTTTGCCATCGGCTCTTCGCTGGCAGCTATTGCGGGTGTGCTTTTATGTTCCGCATATCCGGCGCTTACTCCTTATACCGGTTCCATGCCGGGTATTAAGGCTTTCGTTGCGGCGGTATTCGGGGGAATCGGTTCGATCCCCGGCGCTTTTATCGGCGGTATTTTGTTGGGCGTGATCGAGAATCTGAGTAAGGCATATATTTCTTCCCAGCTTTCCGACGCGATCGTATTTAGTATCCTGATCATCGTGCTTCTTGTGAAACCTACGGGACTTCTCGGCAAGAAAGTCCAAGAGAAGGTTTAGGAGGGGATTTTAGGATGAAGAAAATAAAGATAAACAAAACGACTAAGAATGATATGATCACCTATGGGATGGTGATCCTTGCATATATCGTGGTACAGCTTCTGGTGTCTACAGGGCATGTATCCAGCTTGATACAGGGACTTCTTGTTCCTTTCTGTACTTATGTAATTGTAGCAATCGCGTTAAATCTGACGGTGGGTATCTTGGGAGAACTCAGTCTCGGACATGCGGGATTCATGTGTGTGGGCGCTTTTTCCAGCGCAGTCTTTTCCCTTGCATCTAAGGATGCGATACCGAGCGGACCGAGATTTTTTCTGGCGATTCTCATCGGCGCGGCTGCGGCTGCATTAGTGGGATTTCTGGTGGGTATTCCGGTACTGCGTCTTAGGGGAGATTATCTTGCGATCGTGACGCTTGCCTTTGGCGAGATTATTAAGAACATCATCAATGCTCTTTATCTTGGCGTGGACAGTAACGGTGTTCACTTTTCTATGAAAGATGCCTTGTCTCTCAATATGGAAGAGGATGGAGTGATGCTGATCAAGGGTGCGCAGGGTGTCACGGGAACTCCCAACAACTCGAATTTTACGATCGGTGTGGTACTGATACTTATTACACTTTTTATTGTACTTAACTTTATCCATTCCAGAACAGGGCGTGCGGTCATGTCCATTCGTGACAACAGGATCGCTGCGGAATCGATCGGAATCAATGTGACGAAATATAAGCTGATTGCGTTCACGCTATCAGCGTCTTTAGCCGGTGTGGCGGGCGTGCTTTATGCGCACAATCTTTCTACATTGAATGCATTGCCGAAAAACTTTGGATATAATATGTCCATCTTGATTCTTGTGTTTGTTGTGCTGGGAGGAATCGGCAATATCCGCGGTTCCATTATAGCTGCGGTGCTTTTAACCCTGCTTCCGGAGGTCTTGAGGGGACTGAGCGATTACCGTATGTTGATTTATGCAATCGTGTTGATTGCCATGATGATATTTAACTGGAGTCCGAATGCAATCTTTTTCAGAAAGCGTTTGAAGCAGCGTATTACTTCGGGCAGAAAGACGAGTAAGGAGGAGGCGTAAGATATGGCACTGTTAGAGACTAAAAACTTAGGAATCTCCTTCGGCGGTCTGCGTGCGGTCAACGCATTTGATATTTCGGTGGAAAAAGGGCAGTTATACGGTTTGATTGGTCCGAATGGAGCTGGTAAAACGACGATCTTCAATCTGCTGACGGGCGTGTATCAGCCGGACGAGGGCGCTATCATTCTTGACGGTGTCAATTTGACGGGCAAGAAGACGATCGACATCTGCAAGGCTGGTATTGCCAGAACTTTTCAGAATATAAGATTATTCGGCGATATGCCGGTGCTTGATAATGTCAAGGCAGGATTGCATAACCATTATCCTTACTCTACGCTTGAGGGAATCTTGCGACTGCCCCGTTATCATAAAGTAGAGAAAGAGATGAATGAGAAGGCGATGGAGCTGCTCGGAGTGTTCGGATTGGAAGAATATGCAGATTACAAAGCGGAGAATCTTCCTTACGGACAGCAGAGAAAGTTAGAGATTGCAAGAGCTATGGCGACGGCGCCTAAGCTTCTTTTGTTAGATGAGCCGGCGGCGGGTATGAACCCGAATGAGACGAAGGAACTGATGGATACGATCGGCTTCGTGAGAGACCATTTTGATATGACTATCCTTTTGATTGAGCATGATATGAAGCTGGTGTCCGGCATCTGTGAGAAACTGACGGTACTAAACTTCGGAGAGGTGCTTGCGCAGGGCGATACGCAGGAAGTATTGAACAATCCGGAAGTTATTACGGCATACTTAGGAGAGTGATAATATGGCAATGTTAGAGGTAAAGGACTTACATGTCCATTATGGTGTGATAGAGGCGATCAAGGGAATCAGTTTTGAGGTCGAACAGGGCGAAGTAATTGCGTTGATCGGTGCGAACGGCGCGGGTAAGACGACGACGTTACACACGATCACGGGACTGATCAAGCCTACGAGCGGCAGCATCATTTTCGAGGGCAAAGATATCACGAAGACGCCAGGGTACAAGATCGTTCCGATGGGTATGGCGCATGTACCGGAAGGCAGACGTGTTTTTGCACAATTGTCTGTCTATGATAATCTGATGATGGGAGCCTATACAAGAAAAGATAAAAATGAGATCAAGGAGACTCTGCAGATGGTGTATGAGCGTTTTCCGAGATTGGAAGAGCGTAAGACACAGATGGCGGGAACGTTAAGCGGCGGTGAACAGCAGATGCTTGCCATGGGGCGGGCGCTTATGAGTAAGCCGAATATCATCCTGATGGATGAGCCGTCAATGGGACTATCTCCAATCTTTGTAAATGAGATTTTTGATATTATCAAGCGTGTCAGTGAGTCGGGAACTACGGTACTTTTGGTGGAGCAGAATGCGAAGAAGGCATTAGCTATTGCTGACAGGGCATATGTGCTGGAGACGGGTAATATCTCATTGTCGGGAAATGCTGATGAACTGATGCATGATGAGGCAGTCAAGAAAGCGTACTTAGGAGAATAAAATATATTAAAATAATTAGCTGGCTAAAATTAACAAATTTTAGCCAGCTAATTTGTTTGTATTATGCATATATTAATTTACTGTTTTTTAGTATAATATAAAGCAACTAATTATTTTGGAGGAGAGTATGGCTAAGACAGTTAGATTGGCAGATATTGCACAAAAAGTAGGCGTGAGCACCGTAACAGTCTCCAAAGCGTTAGCGGGACAGAAGGGTGTCAGCGAGGAAATGAGGGAGAAGATCAAGCAGTTGGCGGATGAGATGGGCTATGTGCAGTCTTCTAAAACAAAGAGAACGGGAACGCGCAAAAGTTATAATATAGGGTTATTGATCGAAGAGAGTTATCTGGATAAATATGATTCATTTTATTGGCAGATGTATCAGCAGATTGCAACCAAATCTATGGAGTGGGGATGTTTTACGCTGATGGAAGTCGTGGGCGGACAAAGGGAGGAGGCTCCTGAACTGCCGAAGCTAATCAAGGAGCAGAAGGTAGACGGAGTGATCGTTCTCGGTAAAATGCCAGCTTTTTTTCTGGCGAAGCTTAAGGAAAGTTCTTCCCTTCCTATTGTATATATGGATTTTACGGCTGAGGGACAGGATGTCGATGCTGTCGTGTCGGACAGTTTTTATGGGACATATCAGTTGACAAACTATCTTTTCAGTATGGGACATGAGAAGATCGCTTATGTAGGGACTCTGCTTGCGACCAGTTCCATCACTGACCGTTACTTAGGCTATGTGAAAGCCATGCTGGAGCACGGCGCCGAGTTGAGGGATGACTGGCGTATTGACGACAGAGATAAGCGCAGCGGATATATTGATGATGCAAATCTTCTGACTATTCCGAAGGATATGCCTACGGCATTTGTCTGTAACTGCGATCTGTCGGCGGGAATGTTGATCAATAAGCTTCGTCAGAACGGTTATCGTGTACCGGAGGACGTGTCGGTAGTGGGGTATGACAATTATATTTATCCGGGTATCTGCGATATAGGGATCACGACTTATGAAGTGGATCTGGGAGAGATGGCGAAGAGAACAGTTGGCGTATTGCTTAATAAACTTCAGAATCAAGCGTCAGTGCCGAGCACACATATCGTAGAGGGACATCTGGTGATCAAGGAAAGTGTGCGCCGTATAGAATGCTGATTTAGTAATAATAGATAAAAAATAAATAATCAAATCGTTATAATCTACCAAAATGACAGTAAGTGAAGTAAAAAGGTTGAATTTAAGATAAAATTAGCTTATAATTTAAGTAAGTTAAACGATTAAAATATGAGTTAATTTAACCGAAGCTAAGGTATCAAATTAATTTGTTTGGGTATTAAGCAATATTATTACAGACATATTTATGGTTTAGACGCAAGGAATATTTAGTACAGCAGCGGTTAAGGACAGATGTGATAACAGGGGAAATGTACATGAGGAATGGAAAAAGTATGGCTGGTCTCGCCGCTGCCTTGATGGTATGTAATCTGGCAGGCTGCGGAGGGGCAGCGGCGGATACAGATACTCAGGATGTTGCAAAGGAAGAATTCCTTCCTGAGACAGTGGGTACATATGAGGCTGAAGAAGCCGATCTGATCGGAAACGTACATATGGAAAGCGGGAATTCCGGCTACAGTGGCGAGGGATATGCCACAGGGTTTGAGGAAGATGCAGACATGTGCGTTTTTCACGTCGAAATATCTGAGGCGGGTTTCTATGACTTAAATTTCTACAGTGCAAGCAGTGATTATAAAGAGAATTATGTGAGTGTGGACGGAGATTCCATGGGAACGGTCGCGACTGAGACGAAAGAGTTTGGTGTTTCCGCTTTGTCGAGAGTGTATCTGGAAGCGGGAGAACATGAAGTCTCGGTAGCCAAGTACTGGGGGTGGATTGATCTGGACAAACTTGATATTGTGACTGCGGCTCCTATTGATCCGGCAATCTATCAGGTGTCGGCTAAACTGTGCAACGAGAATGCAACAGAGGAAGCCAGGCGTCTCATGAGTTATCTGTGTGACAATTACGGCACGAAAATACTCTCGGGACAGTATTGTGATACCGGCGCGTTCGGCAAGGAGTTCCAAGTGGTAAAGAAGGTTACGGGCAAGACGCCGGCTGTGCTGGGTCTGGATTTTATAGAATATTCTCCGTCGAGAGTGGAGAACGGCAGCACCAGCAAGGCGACGGAGTTTGCGATCCAGCATTGGGAGAACGGCGGAATTGTCACATTCTGCTGGCACTGGAACGCTCCGTCCAAGTATCTGACGGGACAGTGGTACAGCGGATTTTATAAAGAGTATACGAATATTGATCTTGCGAAGATCATGAATGGTGAGGACGAAGAAGGGTATGACCTTTTAATGCAGGACATCGACGCCATTGCCGCACAGTTACAGATTCTGCAGGATGCAGGCGTGCCTGTGTTGTGGCGGCCTCTTCACGAGGCGGCTGGCGGCTGGTTCTGGTGGGGAGATGCCGGAGCGGAAGCATACAAGAAGTTGTACATATGTCTATATGAGAAGCTGACCAACGAATACGGACTCAACAATCTGATATGGGTATGGAACGGGCAGGATGCAGACTGGTATCCGGGAGATGAATATGTGGATATCATCGGTGAAGATATCTATCCGGGTGAGAGAGTATATACTTCTCAGATCAATAAATATATGGAAGCGGTAAATTATACCAATCAGCCTAAAATGGTAGTTTTATCAGAAAATGGATGTGTGTTTGATCCTGATCTGGCAATTCGCGATGGCGCCATGTGGGGATTCTGGTGCACGTGGGGATCCGAGTTCGTGGCGAAGAATACGGCAATTTATTCCTATAGCGATCAGTACACGGAGGAAGATGCACTGAAACGGTTTTATGAGAATGAAGCGGTTATTACATTGGATGATATTCCGGATTTAAGTGCCTATCCGATGCGGGAAGAGTGAGCAGAAAGGAGCAGACGTGCTTCAGGAATTTTTTGGATACGACGGAAAAGCGATGAGCTTTTTGAATAAAACGGGTGAGATCATTCTTGTCAATATCGTATTCCTGCTATGTTGTCTTCCGATTGTTACAATAGGACCTGCGATAACTTCGTTCTATTATGCGACGATGAAGAGCATACGTCGGGAGCGGGGCGGACCGGTGAAAGAATTTTTTCATTCCATGAAAAGAACGCTCGGCAGAGGAACATTACTTACCATCGGTATCATACTGTGGATTGCGCTATTGTGGTATGGAAGACGAATGGTGCGTGCAGGCGCGGATGATGCGGTTACATTTCCGTTAGTCCTGTATGATGTGGTGATAGTGGTGAGTGTTTGTATATTGACCTATCTGTTCCCGGTTTTTTCCAGATTCGAGATGAAGACGGTGAAGATGATTCAGTTATCTTTTGTCATGAGCATCCGGTTTTTGCCGATTACCTTGGTTGTGGCGGCGGGGAGTGCACTGGTCGGCTGGCTGTTGATTTTTAAACTGCCGATCGCATGTATTCTTGTCGTTCCCGGGGTGTGGTGCTATCTGATGACTTTTCTGATAGAAAAGGCGCTGTTACGTTATATGCCGGAAGCAAAACCGGGCGAGGAACAGTGGTATGATCGTGAAGAGCGGACGGAAGATAAGAATGAGTGATAGTAATGTTCCGTGGTGGCGCAGTCGGCACGGAAGAAGAATAGAATTGTAAATAGCATACAGACAGGGTATGCGGGAAAGAGGTAGAAGATGAGACACACTGACAGGGGAAAAAGAGTGATGGCGGTCGCCTTGACGGCAGCGATGACATTAATGACATTGTACTCCTCGGGGATTGCTTCTCATGCGCAGACAAATCTGAGCATGGATGATTTTGACGACATCATAAGTTCTTACTCAATCGACGATTCGATTCCGGATTACAGGGATTATGTGGCGCAGTTTGACGCGGTATATCCGGATACCGAAATCAAGGTGGGCGCGGAAGCATGTGTGCGCTACGATGAGGGTGATGTGGCAGCCGAACCCGTGATCTATACGGATTACGAGGGGATGAGCGGCGACAGCATCTACACAAGCGAGGATTCTTTGACGGAGTTTACGGTGAATGTGCAGGAAGAGGGTTTTTATAACCTGTCCTTGGAATATTTTCCGATAGCAGGCAAGAACTCCGATATTGAGCGAAGTATTTTTATAGACGGGGAGCTGCCTTACAGTGAGATGGCGCTCGTCGATTATTACCGTATCTGGAAATTTGATGTACAGACGGCAGAGCAGGCTGTGAACGGTTCGGTGCAGTATCTTTGGGAAAAAGATAATCAGGGCAACGATAACAAGCCGGGCATGGTCGAGGTGCCGGAGTGGGTCACAAGTTATACTTATGACAGTGAGGGACATATCACTTCGCCGTTGTCCGTGTATCTGACTAAGGGAGAACATACGATTTCCCTGCTTTCCCTAAAAGAGCCTATGCTGATTCATCAACTGATCTTAGGAAAAGCGCAGCAGGTCGGAACTTATGCGGAAGTTAAAGCGGAATGGGACGCGGCGGGCGCTAAACCTACCACAGGACAGAATATCTGTATCGAGGGTGAGAACGCAGTCAGAACATCTTCCCAGATGTTATATCCGATACAGGACCAGTCTTCACCAGCGGTATCTCCGTCCAGTGCAAAAGAACTGCTCAACAATACGATCGGCGGCAACTCATGGCGGCTGGTAGGACAGTGGATTGAGTGGGAATTTGATGTGGAAGAGTCGGGATATTATAATATTTCTCTCTACGATTGTCAGAACTATGTGAGAGGTATTTATGTATCCAGAAGAATTTCGATAGATGGTGTCGTACCTTTTGAGGAGATGGAAGATTACGGTTTCCATTATGCGCAGAGCTGGCGGGAAGATGTTTTGTCCGACGATGCGGGCACGCCTTATTCCTTCTATCTGGAAAAGGGGCATCATACTCTCCGTATGGAGGCAGTGCTGGGCGACTTTGCAGATATCGTCAGCGAAGTTCAGGACAGCGTGCAGCAGCTTAATGCTATTTATCGTGAAGTTATTAAAATTACCGGTGTAGATCCGGATACATACAGAGATTATCAGCTTGCAAGTTCCCTGCCTAATCTGCGGGGAGAGCTGATTGCAGTGCGCGATCAGCTGAGCGATGCGATCAGTGACATGGAGGCGCTGACGGGTAAGAACTCCGACAAGCTGACCGTACTTTTGACTATGAGAGATCAGCTGAATGATCTGATCGACGACGAAGAATATTTTGTAAGAGTTATAGGTTCCTACAAGATCAATGTCCGTGCCTGCGGTAACTGGGTCAGCACTATTGTTTCACAGCCGCTTGCAGTGGACCGCATCAATATCACTTCAGCCGATGTGGATGTAGAATATGCCAATGATTCTTTCTTTAGCAAAGTAGGATACGAGTGTAAGAGATTATTCTATTCCTTTATTATAGATTATAACCAGATCGGTAATGTCATTGCAGAAGGTGACGACAGCGCGACCCTCACACTCTGGATTGGTTCCGGGCGTGATCAGGCGAACGTTATCAAAGCCATGATCGATGAGGATTTTACCAACAACTACGGTGTTAACGTCAATGTGCAGCTGGTAGATATGAACACACTGCTGCGTGCAGAACTGGCGGGAGAAGGACCGGATGTGGCGATTCAGGTCGCAAATACGAACGGTATTGCCGGACAGGTACTTAACACGGGAAATGACACACCTGTCAATTATGGTATCCGTAATGCGGTGCTCGATTTAAGTCAGTTTGATGATCTGGAGGAAGTGACAGACAGATTTGCAGATGCGGCGATGGTGCCCTTCCAGTTCGACGGTGCGACTTACGCGCTGCCGGAGACGACGACATTCCCGGTTATGTTCTACCGCAGAGACATTCTGGCGGAACTCGGCATGGAAGTGCCGGAGACCTGGGATGACGTGAAGGTTGCGATGGCAGTTCTGTCAAAGAACCAGATGGAATTCGGTATGCTGCCGAGCGAGCAGGTATTTGCGATGTTCTTGTATCAGAACGGCGGTTCATACTATACGGAGGACGGTTCCAGATCAGACCTTGATTCCGATATCGCTATCAATACGTTTAAAGAGTACTGTGAATATTACACGGATTACAAACTGGATAAGGAGACGAGCGTGGAAGAGCGTTTCCGTACCGGTGAGTGTCCGATCATCATAGCGGATTATACGATCTACAACAACTTAGTCGTATCCGCACCGGATATTGCAGGATTGTGGAGCTTTGCTCCTGTACCCGGCACGGTGCAGGAAGACGGTACAGTAGACCACAGTACAGGCTGTACCGGTCTGGCAAGTATTATCATGGCGGATACAGAATACCCGGATGAATGCTGGGAGTTCCTGAAATGGTGGAATTCAGCCGATGTACAGACCAGATACGGTCGTGAGATGGAGAGTCTTATGGGCTCCGCGGCGCGTGTACCTACAGCTAACCTGGAGGCATTCAACAACATGCCCTGGCCGGTCAACGACCATGAAGCACTCAGGGATGCATTCGAGTGGGCGAGGGGGATTCCCCAGGTTCCGGGCGGTTACTATTCATGGCGTAATATCAACAATGCTTTCTACACGGTAACGACCGAGACGGATACTGCTTCACCGAGAGAGGAACTTACGGATAAAGTAATTTATATTAACGCGGAAATTAATTATAAGAGGCAGGAATTAGGCTTGCCGCTTGCCGAAGATTAGGAAAGGAGGAATCAAAATGAGCACAACTACACAAACAGCAGGGACGCCGGAGCTTCTGGAAATCAATAAGAAACAGAAAAAGCTTGGCTACCAGATCAAGCGAAACAAAGAAATTTATCTCATGATGGCTCCGTACTTCATTTTATTCTTCCTGTTTACGGTGCTTCCGGTAGTAGTTTCTATCGGACTTAGCTTTACTTACTTTAACATGTTGGAAATGCCGACTTTTATCGGATGGCAGAATTATATCAAACTGTTTTTGGAGGACGACATTTTCCTGATCTCCTTAAAGAATACATTGATCTTTGCGGTGATCACGGGTCCGATCAGTTATATCCTGTGCTTGTTGTTTGCATGGATCATCAATGAGTTTCACGGTAAGCTTCGTTCGTTCCTGACATTGATCTTCTATGCGCCGAGTATCTGCGGTAACGCATACATGGTATGGAATCTGATCTTAACCGGAGACCGTTACGGTTACTTGAACGGTATTTTAATTAAACTCGGTATTCTGGATAATCCGATCTTGTGGATGAAGACGGAGAAGTGGATTTTGCCGATCCTGATCGTGGTACAGTTGTGGCTGTCCCTCGGTACCGGTTTCCTTTCCTTCATCGCAGGTCTTCAGACGGTAGATAAGAGCCTGTATGAAGCGGCGGCTTTGGACGGCGTTAAGAACCGTTGGCAGGAATTGTGGTATGTCACGCTTCCGTCCATGAAACCGCAGTTGATGTTCGGCGCCGTTATGCAGATCACCCAGTCCTTTGCGGTGGCGGATATCTCCATCCAGCTGGCTGGTAACCCTTCCGTAAACTACGCCGGAGCAACCGTTGTAACGCACTTGTTAGACTACGGCTCCACCAGATTTGATATGGGTTACGCATCGGCGATCGCGACAGTCTTATTCCTGCTTATGGTAGGCACGAATAAGCTGGTACAGAAAATATTAAGGAGGGTTGGCGACTAATGGCAAAGAATAAAGAAAAACATACAACAGCTTCTCGCAAACTCTTCAAGCGAAAGCCCAGAGAAAAGAAATTGAACCGTTCCATGGCGGGAAACGGCATCTTGTTCTTTATCATGTTTATCTGCGGTATCTTTATGGCTCTGCCGCTTGTCATGATCATTAACAACGCTTTAAAACCGCTCGACGAGATTTTCCAGTTTCCACCGAAGATCTTCGTGCGAAACCCGACACTTGAGAATTTCTCGGATTTGTTCGTACTCATGAACAATTCGTGGGTGCCCTTTTCAAGATACATATTTAACACGATCATCATAACGGGCGGCGGTATGGTAGGACACGTAATATGTGCCAGCCTCGCGGCGTACCCGCTTGCGAAACATAAATTCCCGGGTAAGGATATCCTGTTCAACATGGTAGTGCTGTCCATGATGTTCTCCTGGACAGTTACACAGATTCCGCAGTATCTGATCATCAGCTGGCTGCATATCAACAATACTTATGCGGCGCTGATCCTTCCGGCTTTCTCATTTGGTATGGGTCTGTACCTGATGAAACAGTTTATGGAGCAGCTGCCGGATTCACTGATGGAGTCGGCAAGATTGGACGGTGCGTCAGAGTGGAAGATATTCTGGACGATCGTGATGCCTAACGTAAAACCGGCATGGCTGACACTGGCGATCTTCCAGTTCCAGCAGATGTGGGGTAACACAGGAAGCCTGTTCCTTAGAAACGAGGAATTGAAACCGTTACAGTATTCATTGCAGCAGATCACAGCGGGCGGTACGGCGAGAGCAGGTGCGGCAGCAGCCGTAACTTTCATTATCGCAGCGGTGCCGATCATATTCTTCCTGATCTGTCAGAACAACGTTATTGAGACAATGACAACATCGGGTATGAAGGATTAAAAAGGAGGGGCAGGATGAAGAAAAGAAATATAGCAAAAAGATTAGCCGCCTCTCTGTTTACAGCTACAGTGCTGGTGACTACAGTGGGAGGAACAGCCGCTTACGCGGAAGAACTCCCCTATGATACATACAATTATACATATTGGGAAGACATCGCCCTGACGCCGGCGGCGTATGTGCCTACGGGAACAGTGACGGGGCAAAGTGCAGGGACGACTAATTTCTCCGAACCGCAGGATCTGTGCGTGGCGCCGGATGGATTGGTTTATGTGGCGGATACGAAGAATAATCGTATCGTAGTGTTAAATGAAACTATGTCTGAGACCGTAAGAGTGATAGAAAGTTTCGACAGAGAAGGTACGCAGGATAATTTTGATGCACCTACCGGCGTGTGCGTTTCCGAACACATGGAACTCTATATAGCTGATTCCAATCATAAGAGGATCGTAGTACTGACACCGGAAGGAGAGTTTATCAAGATCGTAGACAATCCGCAGTCGGAGATTCTGGAGGAAGGATTTGACTTCATACCGCTCAAAGTGACAGTGGATTATGCAGATCGTGTGTATGTTATCGCCAAGAATGCTTTTGAGGGTATCCTCGTATTTGAGAGCGACGGACAGTTTACAGGGTATTTCGGAACGATCGAGGTTAAGATCACACTCTGGGAGAAATTCTGGAAGAGGCTTGCCAGCAAGGAAGAGCGTTCCAAACAGCAGCTCTACATTCCTACCGAGTTTACGGGCATCGATATTGATGATGATGGTTTTGTCTATGCTTCAAACATTGATTCGGAAGGAGTTCAGGGCGTGAGACGTCTGAATCCGAAAGGAGAGGACGTTATCCAGAAAGGTGAGAATGAAAACCTCGGCGGCGACTTGATCGTCGGTATGTACGGAACTTATGCGGGACCGTCCGAATTTACAGACGTGACTTACAGAGGAAAAGGAATTTACTCTTTGCTTGACCGTAAGAGAGGAAGAATCTTTACTTACGACAGAGAAGGTAATCTGCTCTACATTTTCGGAGGTCTGGGCAGCCAGGAGGGAACTTTTAACACTCCGGTTGCAATCGAATCCATAGGTGACCAGATTATCGTACTGGATGCCTACAGCAGTTCCATCGTGAGGTTTGGCGAGACAGAGTATGGTTCTTTGATCAACGACGCGGTAGGACTCAGGTACGATGGTGATGAGACGCAGGCAATCGATAAATGGCAGCAGGTGCTTAAGCTTGACGAGAACAATGAACTTGCCAATACAGGTATCGGTAAAGCGTATCTGACGGCGGGGGATAATGAAGCGGCAATGAAATATCTGGAACTGGGTATGAACCGTAAGTATTATTCCATTGCATGGAAGAGGCACCGCAACGAGATACTGATTGAAAATATTAATATTATTATGACAGTCGTGATCGTGCTGATCGCACTGAACATTATTTATAAGAAGCTTCTTAAACAAAAGATCATTAAGAAGCGGCAGGAAAAGGGACAGAAAGGAGGGCTTGCCTGATGAAAGAATTATTTTCTAAGGATAAATGGAAATACGCGTTCTACACGGTGAGTCATCCTATGGACGCCTATTATGAGATCAGACACAGGGAGCGAGGCAGCGTTCCGGTGGCGTTAGTTCTGGTGATGCTGTTCTCTTTCAGCTTTTCTATCAACCGCATGGCGGCAAGTTTTGTGGTCAACAATGTGTACCCGTTATCAGTCAATGCACTGACAGAGTTATTTGCGGTATTTATGTTATATTTGCTTTTCTGCGTGGGTAACTGGTCGATCACCTGTCTGATGGAAGGCGAGGGAAGACTTAAGGATATTGCGATCGCGGTCGGTTATGCGCTGACACCGATCATCGTGTGCTACAACATAGCGACCATTGTCAGCCAGTTTGTAGCGGCGGACGAGGAGGCTTTTTACTGGGTCATTCTGATTGCAGGTATCGCTTATGGACTGCTGATGATGTTAATGGGTATTATGCAGGTGCATAATTACACGCTGGGAAAGACTCTGGTCACGATTTTTCTGACTTTTATAGCAATGTTTATCATCATCTTTATTGTGTTGTTATTTGTTGACTTGATCACTCAGGTGTACAATTTCTTTTATAGTATTTATCAGGAATTGATCTATAGAATGTAGGGGAGGATTTAAGATGCGTACGAGTAAAAAAATTATGATCGCCGTCATAAGCCTCATCCTTGCAATCGTAGTGGTGTATATGGCAAACTGGCTGATCAGGTATCAGTTTTATAATGAGTATAAAGAGGATGTGACCTCTTATGAGTATGAGGAAGGAAAACCTTTTGCGGCAATCAACGAGCCTGACCCGGACGTGGAAGGCATGGAGCTGGCAGCGGAGAATGATGCGCTGAAGCTGTATGTGGATACTAAGATGGGAAATGTGGCTGTGGTAGATAAGCGTAACGGTCAGATCACATATTCTAATCCGGTCGGAGTGGAAGAGGACGGTATCGCGAACGAGGCGAACAAGAATTACATGAGATCACAGTTGATCGTGGATTACTTTAATACTTCCAGAACGGTCGGCACTTTCGATTCATACAGCTATGCTGCCGAGAAAGAACAGATCGAGGTGGAGGCGGTTGATAACGGTATCCGGTTCATCTATACGTTGGGGGATCTATCCAGCGCGACAGGTATCGTTCCGCAGTATATCAGCGTGGAAACGTTAGAGCAGGTAACCTCGGCACTGTCGGAAAAAGATGCGAAGGAAGTTCTTAAAAAATACGTGGAGAGCGATGTGCAGGACGGGTATATGGAACTTCTGGAATCAACGCTGAAAGGCGCATCCCAGCTTCGAAAGTTGAACAAATATTTCGAGGAGGCAGGCTTTACAGAGGAGATGTATATCACCGAAATGGAAAATTCCGGTGTGGAGGGAGCTGTTCCGATCTCATTTACCATTCCGTTAGAGTATCGTCTGCATGATGATGCAGTAGATGTTTCCATTCCGATGAGCGGCGTGGAGGAGAACGGCGGCGGTGCAATCTTCCGTATTCAGATGCTCCGGTATTTCGGAGCGGCGGGAACGGACGAAAACGGATATATGTTAGTACCGAACGGTTCCGGGTCTCTGATTTACTTTAACAACGGGAAACAGACGGCAGATGTGTACTCGGAATATGTATACGGTATCGATCCTCTCTCGGCGGAATATACGGTTCGTGAGAATACGGAGAATGTAAAGATGGCGTTGTACGGAATTTTCCGTGAGGACAGTGCGATATTCGCAACGATAGAGAGCGGTGCATCGCTTGCAAATATCGGGGCATCTGTTTCCGGCAAAGTCAATGAGTATAACAATGTATATGCAACTTTTATCATGCGAGGCAATGACAGGCTGTCAATGTTCGGTACAACGGGTAATGAAGCAGATATCCCGATTGTGGAAAATCATTTTTATGATGCGAATCTGGTGGTGCGGTATACGATGCTGACACAGGAAAATGCAAGTTATGCGGGTGCGGCAAACTATTATAGAAACCGCCTTGTGGAAGAAGGAGTTCTGAGTGCTAAGACGACGGATACGGAGGACATCAAATTCTATTATGATACGCTTGGCGGTGTCATGAAGCAGAACTATATTCTGGGAGTCCCCTATGAAGGAATGTATTCGATGACCACTTTTGACCAGGCGGGAGATATCTATAACGATTTGAAGGAGAATGGTATCACCAATCAGGTCATGAACTATCAGGGATGGATGAACCGTGGATATTATCATGATGTGGTAGATAAGATCAGAGTACCTAAGAAGCTGGGCGGTAAGTCCGATCTGGAAAGTTTAAGCGCCATGATGGCGGCGGACGGCAATGACTTCTACGGAGATGTAGCATTCCAGAAAGTTACCTATGTCAGCAAGCGGTATTCTTACAATAATGAGACTTCCAGATATTACGGCGGCGGTTATATTGCAGAGTTTGGTCTGGTCAATCCGGCAACTTTGAGACAGACTTCCGGTTTAGGATATGCGGAGAATCATTTTAATCTGATCTCCCCGAAATTCCTTGTGCGGTATGTGGATAAATTTACAAATAAGATCGCAAAGTATGATATCAACGGTATCTCCTTGAGAGACTTGGGCGATGAACTTCATGCTGATAAGAAGAGGACACATGTGATCAACAGGGAGGCATCTTTGGATGTTGTGGAGGCTTCACTTGCACAGATCGAGGGTGTCGGCAGAAAGATTATGTTAAATGATGCCAATGATTATGGTTTTGCGTATGCGGACGACATCATTAACGTTCCACTGACTGATAATGATTACTATATCGTGGACGAGGCGGTTCCGTTCTATGAGATGCTGATTCACGGTTATATCGATTATGCGGGTGGAACAATTAACTTAAGCGATACATATGACAGAACGGATATTGTGCTGGGTCTGGTGGAGGCGGGAGCATCACCGCATTTCATGTTCTCGGCTGAGAATTCAAGCGATATCAAGCTGACCGGTTTGAACAGGTTCTATGCGACTACCTACGAGAACTGGAAAAATGATGCGATTGCAATCTATACAGAAGTTAACGACGCACTGAAATATGTACAGAATGCCGCTATAACAGATCACCGTATTTTGGATCAGGATCTGCGGGCGGTGACATACGATAACGGCATTACGATCTATATTAATACAGGCAGCAGTGATAAGACGGCAGACGGAATCACCGTTCCTGCCAGAAGCTATCAGATAGGAGGGATGTAAGCATGAGCAGTGAAAAGAAGAAAAAGAAAAAAATGTCCCTCTCCAGAAAACACGGTCTGATGGGTTATCTGTTTATTATGCCATGGCTGATCGGCTTCATCTGGTTCTACTTACGAAGCCTGTTCATGTCGGTACAATTTTCTTTCAGTAACCTGACCGTCAATCCGGGCGGCGGTTACTCGCTGGAATTTGTAGGATTACAGAATTATATCTATGCATTCAGGGCACATGCCACTTACAAGCAGGTGCTGACGACCTCGATCGGTAATATGTTGATCGATGTGCCGCTTATCACTTTCTTTAGTTTGTTTATGGCGATGCTTCTGAATCGTAAGTTCAAGGGAAGAACCTTGGTAAGAGCGATATTTTTCTTGCCGGTTATCCTTAATTCAGGAGCTATCGTAGATGCCATGGCGCTTGCCAGAAGTATGATGAGCGGCGGTATTTCAAGTGCCAGCGCGGAGATGGCTCAGGCAGCTTCGGGAAGCGGTATCAGCATTATGTACTATGTTCAGATGTTCGGGTCGTTAGGTATTCCGGATATCGTAATCGAGTATCTGGCGGGCGCGGTCAGCCGGATCAGTGATATCATCAATGCTTCGGGCGTGCAGATCATTATCTTTATTGCGGCGCTGCAGTCCATACCGGGGTCTATGTATGAGGTGGCTAAGATCGAAGGCGCAACGGCATATGAGACTTTCTGGAAAGTAACATTTCCGATGATCATGCCCCATATTATCACCAATGTAGTCTACACCGTGGTGGACAGTTTCGTACAGTCTGATGTGGTAGAGTTAGCATATGACACGGCTTTTACGGAGATGAATTACGGGTTGAGTTCCGTGTTCAGTCTGGTATCTACGGTCATTACCTGTTTGATTCTGGTGATTGTCTGTGGTGCGATACAGAAACGAACGTTCTACTATAATTAGGAAAGGAGAGAGAAGATGGCTAAAGTTGAAAAGATGAATCAAAGTAAAAAGTTAGATATAAAAGCCGGATATGAAAACCTGAAAGCGGACAAACAGTTTGCCAATGACAGAATCCGCTGGATGAACAATCTCAAAGGTTTTATTCTGGCATTGTTCCAGATCGTCATTATAGTCGGTATCTGTTATGTAATTTTAGGACCGATCATCGGCATTATAAGCAGTTCTTTTTTCTCCGACGCGGACAATTATAACCCGATGGTTTATCTGATTCCGCAGGAACCTACATTAGAACGCTATAAGATAGCGATGCAGTACTTAAATTACTGGAAGACGATGGGTGCGTCACTTCTGTATTCCTTAAGCCTGATGGCGATACAGGTTGTGATCTGTTCGATGGTGGGGTATGGATTTGCCAGATTTAAATTTCCGTTAAAAAATGTACTCTTTGCCTGTGTGGTCGTTATGATCGTTGTTCCCACGAACACCATCATGCTTCCGTTGTATATGACATTTGCCAAGTTTGATGTATTTGGTATTATCACAGCAGTTAAAGGAGCACCGGTCAATTTACTGTCTACGCCGATTCCGATGTATATTATGACATTGCTCGGGTGCGGACTCAGATCAGGACTTTATATTTACATATTTAACCAGTTTTTCCGCGGACTCCCTAAGGAAATTGAAGAAGCAGCCTTTATGGACGGCGCGGGGACATGGTATACTTATTTTCGTATTATGCTGGTGAATGCACTGCCGTCAGTAGTTACTGTAGCGATCTTTTCTATGGTGTGGCAGTATAACGACACATTCTACGCAAAACTGTTTTTGATCAGCGACAATATCGTAATCAGTAAAAAGATATCCACGATCGAGGCATCAATCTCCAATGTGGAGAAGATTCTTGACCCGAATATTCTGGAACTGTTTCTTGATGCAGGTATTGTGCTTATCATGATTCCGATCGTCATTATCTATGTGGCGCTCCAGAAGCAGTTTATCGAAGGTGTTGAGCGAAGCGGTATTGTTGGATAAGACCGTATGGAAATCCATTCAATATAAATCTAAGTTATTAAACAAAAAGGAGGAAGAAAAAGTTGAAAGCAAAAAAAGTTTTAGCATTATCTCTTGCGGCAGCAATGACATTCAGTTTAGTCGGCTGTGGCGGTGACGATGCAGCAACGAGCAGTGATGCGGTGGAAACACCGGCACAGGACACTGAGACCGAAGCCCCGGCTGAAACGGAAGAAGAAGCTCCGGCTGAAGAGGAAACGGAAGCGACAGGTTCGGGAGAGGCAAGCATTGATTTCGAGGACGGCGTGTTCGGATTTGCCGGAATTGATAAGTCCGTCAATTCCGCAGGAGACGATTCCGTATTATCCGTGGAGGATTATAACGGTTCTAAAGCGCTTAAAGTAACTCCTCAGGGGAAGGCATCTTTTGTAGGCATTCAGGCGGATGCACTTTTAGGAAGCAATGCATCTTCATTAAAGACGGTTGAGATGACCATCGGTACAGAGAATCCGGACGGTGAGTTTGGTGCATGTTCCGGTAAGATTTACGCTTTTGTAGGCGAAGACAACGCAAGAAGTGAGAATGCGTGGTCCGTATATCTGGAGAACGATAATCCGAAGACGGCAACTTTTGAAGTTCCCGACGGACAGACATTCGGTGAGGGCAACTACATTGTAGTATCCATGGAGACAGATACAGCCAAGGATAAAGGCGCGACACCGGCAAACTTCTATATTGACAATATCGCATTCAAAGATGCTTCCGGCAATGTTCTTGAAGCAGATACTTCCGCAGAGTATGTCGCTGCATCTACAGGTGCAGACAGATCTAATCTGTGCGCACTTACAAATGTGGTAGAGTTTGAAGGATTCTCAGTTTCCGGCGACGGCTGGGCACAGGCTGGTGTAGCTATGACAGATGAGATCATCGAAGCATTAGTACCCGGTTCCGTAGTAGAGATTACATACACCAGTGCATCCGGTGATATGTGGATCGTTATGAATGAGGCAGAGGCAGGCTGGATGAGAGTCGGACAGGGTGACGCGGATGGAAGCGGTTCAGATTCGGCATACATCAACAATACTAAGACAACGGCACAGATTACATTCGAGCAGATTGCAGCTCTCTGCGGTGACGATGTATCCAAGTGGGGAAGCACGATGCAGTGTGAGGCTTCCGATGCATGGGAAGTATTCAGTGTGAAGGTTGGACAGAAAGCCCCCAGTTATGCACTTGCAAATGCAGTGGAGTTCGAAGGCTTTACGGCATCCGGCGACGGCTGGGCACAGGCTGGCGCGACTATGACACCTGAGATTATTGAAGCGTTGGTACCCGGTTCTGTAGTAGAGATCACATATACAAGCGAGACAGGCGATATGTGGATCGTTATGAACGAGGCAGAGGCAGGCTGGATGAGAGTCGGACAGGGCGATGCAGACGGAAGCGGTTCTGACAGCGCAGTATTTGACGGCAGCAAATGCTATATTACATTCGAGCAGATCGCAGCCCTTTGCGGTGACGATGTATCCAAGTGGGGAAGCACAATGCAGTGTGAGGCTTCCGGTGCATGGGAAGTATACGGCGTCAGAGTAGGTACGGCTAATGAGTTCAAGATGGTTAATAAATTAGTTCCGTTCGAAGGCTTTACAGCATCCGGCGATGGCTGGGCGCAGGCAGGTGCAGCTATGACTCCTGAGGTCATTGAAGCATTAGTACCCGGTTCTGTAGTAGTGATCACATATACAAGTGAGACAGGTGACCTGTGGGTAGTTATGAACGAGGCAGAAGCTGGCTGGATGAGAGTAGGACAGGGTAATGCAGATGGAAGCGGGGCCGACAGTGCAGCATTTGATGGTACAACTTGTCAGATAACTTATGAGCAGATCGCGGCACTTTGCGGCGACGATGTATCTACATGGGGAAGCACAATGCAGTGTGAGGCTTCCGGCGCATGGGAAGTATACAGTGTTGCAGTTGGTACGGCAGCAGAATAAACGTGCGGTAACGTGGTTTTAATGGTATAATAACAGAAGCGATTCCATTGGAAATCGCTTCTGTAGAAGCTGGGCGGCATGTCCCGCTCAGCTTCAGATATATGATTCAGAGTAAAATGCAAATAAAATAAGGAGGAAAATTAAAGCATGAAGAATTATAAGAAATTACTTGCACTTGGTTTAAGTGCAGCTATGGTTGCAGGACTTACGGCATGTGGCGGCGACAGTGCTTCTACAACGACTACTACTACAACGGATAACGCTGATAGCGCAAATACCGAAGATGGGGGGGCTTCAGATACTGCTGATGCTGGCTCATCAGACGCAGGTTCTCTTTACAACGACGGAGAGACAAGAACGATCAAGATCGGTACATGGTACGATCATTACTATGACAGTACAAATACAGATATTCATGACGACCCGAGTGTGGCTGACGAGGAACTGGCACAGGCGCACTTCGATATCGTTAAAGAGGTAGAAGATAAATATAATGTTAAGATAGAGTTTGTAAATCTGACATGGGACGGTACACAGGAGTCTATCAATACTTCCATTCTGGCAGGTACGCCTGACGTTGATATCTATGAAGTAGACTTAAGCTTCGGTATTCCGGCGGCCTTGAACGGATTTGCAACGAATATGGAAGAGATACTCCCGGCAGATTCTGATCTTTTCAATGATCAGATGGTATTTTCAAAGGTAGACGTAGGTACAGACAGCGGTGTGTATTTGTTCCAGTCTAACAGTGCTGAGATGACGCTTGCGAATACTTATATGCTTGCATACAACAAGCAGATGTTAGAAGATGCAGGTCTCGAAGATCCTAACGCACTCTATGAGAAAGGCGAGTGGACATGGGATAAGTGGAGAGAGTATATGATGACTCTGACACAGGATACAGATGGTGACGGCGTGACAGATGTATACGGTTACGGTTCCAGATGGGATTTCTTAGTATATAATCTTACAATGAGTAACGGAACAGGTATCGCGATGTCTGACAAAGAGACATTGTCAAGTCCTGAGGTAGCAGAAGTTCTTGATTTTATCTATAATATGTATAATGTAGATCATGTGGCACGTCCTTGGGACAGCGAAGATTTTGACGGAAATATGAATGCTTATATCGACGGCAAAGTTGCATTCTGGATCGATGCAGCATGGATTTCTGATGCCAACAAAGATTCCGAACTCGGCTTTGATGTAGTATGGTGCCCGTGGCCTATCGGTCCTTCCGGTGACGAAGCTACCAACAAGTTCAAGAACGTATCATCCGGTAATGCATGGATGATTCCTGCAGGTGCTGGATAATCCGGAGTTAATATACAATGTATTCTATGATTGGCAGAACTGGTATCACGGTGATACAGATTTGCGTGACGGCGATCTGACATGGTGGGAAGACTGTGCGATCACAGAAGAGAACTATGCAGTTATGGAGTACATGGGACAAAGAGGCGCATTTGACTTATGGAATGCTCTCGGTCTTGAATGGGATTGGTCAGCGCTTCTTAACGGTGAGATGACAGCAGCACAGTTCTCTGAGACATACAAACAGAGTGTACAGGATGCATTAGACGGATTCTATCACTAAGCAGTATAGAGTGGTTTGATTAGTAAGATTAAGTAAAATATTGCGACAGGGGTGAGCGTGACTCATCCCTGTTGTTATATCTGTGTGTATGTTGTGGTGCGTATGCATCTGACAGTAATATGCACGATAAGTTAGAGTATCAGAACTATTGTAAAATCATAGCGGAGTGTACAGATTAGATTATGAGTATGAATATGAAGATATTTAGCAGTGACAGTGTATTTAGCAGATTTATGAACCTTTTATTTGATATTCTGTATGTGGGAATATTGTGGATCATAGGCTGTATTCCGCTCATCACGGCAGGTGCATCTACAACGGCGGCGTATTACGCCATGGCGAAGTGTGTCAGACATAAGACGGGGTATATTGGAAGAGAGTTTTTGCAGTCTTTTAAATCTAACTTCCGGCAGATACTGCCGCTTACGCTGATCTTCTGGGTCGTGGCGGGTGTACTGGCAGTTGATGTATATTACATATGGAATCATGAGAGCAAGTTGAATAATGCATTGTTTGTTATACTTGTATTTCTGTGTTTTCTGGTGGCGGGAATAGTAATTTATATCTGCCCGCTGCTGTCCAGATTCCATAAAAAGAATACGGAATTGATTAAGACAGCGGCATATGTGCTCTTTAAGTTTCTGCCGCTCACGGTCGGTATCCTGTTTGTGTTTATCGCGGCATGTGTTGCAGTATATCTTATGCCGTGGGCGATATTTGTGCTGCCGGGAGTGTACTTATTTGCCCTGTCATTTCCGATGGAGTATGTGCTTAAGAAATTGATGCCTCCTGTGGAGGAAGACAGTGAGGAGGCACAGAAGTGGTATTATCAGTGAGACGCCAGCACACCGAGCAGTGTAAATTCATTACCCGAAGAGTCAGCAGCTTTCTTGATAAGCACTGTGTGCCTGACTGCTTCGTCTGATACAAACACTTCTTTAGCTTCGGCGCAGTTTCCCCATCCGCCCGCAAAATCAGCATTCAGAGTGAACACATATTCTCCGTCCACAAACACTTCAAATTGACCGCCTTTTCCATCGATGGTGCGATAATAGAGGATGCCTAACCGTTTGCAGTTGACGGTAAAGGTTATTCCGCCCTCGCCTTCCGTACAGCTGTAATCATTAGGAAAAGGCATAAAGATGCTGCTCTCTTCAAAGGTGCCCAATTCTGTGGGTGCAAGGGCAGTACTGTCTATGATCTCCGAATCCAGATAAACATCATTAGTGACGGCGTTCTGCATAAAAGGTTCGGGTTCCCCGAAAGAATCTGCCTGTGCAAACACATCGTTTAAGTATTTCCAAAGAATCTCGCCGGCAATGGCATGTCCGAGAGCCGAAGGATGCGTAATGTCACCGGAAAGCTGTTTTGCAGTGTAAGATTTGTCTGCCATCATATCATTGATTACATTGATGTAGCTGACCATGGGAAGATGATAGTTAAAGCCGATCAGAGAATGGATATCCTGTGCAGTGGAACCATCTGTCTGTCCCATAAAAAGAAGCATTGCGGCAGGGTGGGTTTCCGATAAAAGGATACGCCTCACCAGATTGTCATAGTTTCTCTTATCATTAGTAGAACTTCCGTCGTTGACAGAAAATTCTACCAGAACCAGATCAGGATTAGAGTCAAGCACATCCTGTTTGACCCGGTGTACGCCGAGATAGGAATCCGTTGCGCCGATTCCGGCATTGATAAATGTAAATTCCGTATCGGGATATGTGTCTTTCCACCACTGAAAGAAAATGTCGGCATAGCATTTCTTAAATCCAAGTTCCGAATCATCTGCCCCGGCGGATATGGTTCCCTGCGTGATAGAACCGCCAATGCAGGCAATCGTCACGTGTTCGCCCGAAGCCGCTTTGTTCATGACTGCGGCGAGTGATGCATCATCACAGCTTGCCCACATATCCGCAAGCGTCATGCGCTCCTCATCGACATAGTCTGTAAGCGGGGCAGGAGCAGAGCTGTTTTCGGCATGTTCGGCGCTGTCAGGACACTCGGACGACTCGGTATTGACAGTGGCTGATAATTCTTCGGATGCTGCCTGATTGTTTTCACAGCCGGTAAAAAGGAGCATGGAAGCTGCCATTAAGAGCAAGGGAATGATGAAGTTGTGAGTGTCGTATAATTTGCGAAATATAGTATTCATAGATTTTATTTTAGTCTAATGAGGGGCAGTTGTCTATTGATTATCGTGATGAATTTAGTGAAGCTTTTTTGAAAGATTTAAAAAAAGTTTAAAATGGTAAAAGTCAGAACAAAAATCTGTTGACAATAAAGAGTTACTGTTATAAGCTAACAATAACGTCGCTTAAGTTATTAATGTTATAAGAATTATTTAACTTAAATAGAAGATAACTGAGTGTAAGTTTAACTAAATCGAAAGGAGGTAGAATTAATGTTTAAGAATAATAGAACAGATCATAATGTGCGTATGGCGCAGCAAGTTAATAACATTTTTTTCAAAATTACCTCCGCAGGCAGTGGACCGAATCAGAATAGAGTAAATGACTGAATTGGTCAATAGATATGCAAGGCTTATTTTAGGGCTGTGGTAATTTTACCGCAGCCCTTTTTGCGCGAATAAGCAGAGCCGGAAGACTTACACAACAGGCGTCATGCTTGCATGTAAGCATAGTGTGTGAGTCTTCCGGCGAGCAACGCGAACGCAGAATGCGAAGCATTCTAAGTCTGCTTATTCGTGTAGAGAGAGTTAGAAGACTAACGGAAGCAGACATCTGCGGGGAAGACAAAACGGGGGATATAAGTTATGAAAAAACTATCGAGTTACATATGGGAATACAAAGTTCCCTATCTGATTGCAATCGTATCGCTGTTGATCGCGGTCACATTGGATATGATGGCTCCGAGACTGACGGCGCGTGTGGTGGACGATGTCATTGTGGGCGGCAATATTGGCGAATTGAAATATTTGCTGCTCGGATTTCTTGGTATCGGACTCGGAAGGTGTGTTTTTCAGTATGTGAAGGAATACACTTTTGACAAGAACGGTGCGAAGATTTCCGGTGACATGAGGCGGGATCTGTTCCGGCATATTCAGGGGCTTAGTGCAGACTTCTTTGATAAGACCAATACGGGTGAACTGATGGCGCGTGTCAAGGAAGATGTGGACCGTGTCTGGGATGCTTTGGGATATGTCAGTATGCTGTTGATTGAGGTCGTTTATCATACGAGCATTATTCTGGTGTGTATGTACATGCTCAACTGGAAGCTGGCTTTGATTCCAACGGCGGCGATGCTTCTGTGCGGTTCCTTTGCGGTCATTATGGAGCGCAGGCTTGGCAAGGTCTATGAGGAGATCAGCGAAGAAAATGCATTGTTAAACACGGTGGCAGAAGAAAATCTGGCAGGCGTGCGCACGGTAAAAGCTTTTGCCAGAGAAAAACATGAGATCAGTAAGTTTCTGTCTCATAATAAGAGATATTATGATCTGAATATGGAACAGTCAAAAGTGTTCGTGCGGTACTACCCCTGCTTTACTGTGGTGACGAAAGTATTACCATTATTGACTATGTTAGTCGGCGGGAAGTTTGTCATAGACGGAGAAATGACACTCGGACAGTTGACTGCATTCATGGAGTATTCCACCAATATCGTATGGCCGATGGAGATGCTCGGATGGCTGACCAACAGTTTTTCAGCGGCGGTTGCATCCAACAAGAAAATCAAGAAGATTTATGAAGTGAAGCCGAGCATTACAGAAGTGACCAAACCGGTCAAACTAGAAAAAGTAGAAGGAAAGATAAGCTTTGATCATGTATCTTTTCATAAAGAAGACATGTACGAGATATTACATGATATTTCGTTTACGGTAGAAGCCGGTAAAACGCTGGGAATCATGGGCGCTACCGGAGCGGGCAAGACATCCATTGTGCAGCTTTTGCAGCGTATGTATGATGCTACGGACGGAGCGGTCTATTTGGATGATGTGAATATCAAAGAACTGTCTTTGGAGCAGCTTCGTACGAGTGTCAGCTATGTGATGCAGGACGTTTTTCTGTTCTCGGATACGATCAATGAAAATATCAAACTGGGTAAGAAAGACTACATAGATTTCAAGACAGTCAGACGCGCTTCCACGCAGGCGCAGGCGAGCAGCTTTATAGAACGTATGGAGGATACCTACGATACGGTGATCGGAGAGAGGGGCGTGGGTCTGTCGGGCGGGCAGAAGCAGCGCATCAGTATTGCGAGGGCGCTTGCAAAGAAGGACCCGATTCTGGTGTTGGATGATTCAACATCAGCGCTGGATATGGAGACGGAACATATGATCCAGCAGACGTTAAAGACACTTGACGGCACGACGAAGATCATTATTGCGCACAGGATCAGTGCGGTACGCAATGCGGATGAGATCATTGTGCTAGAGGGCGGCGCCATAGCGGAGAGAGGAACTCATGAGGAACTGCTTGCAAAGCGGGGACTCTACTATGAGACATATCAGTCACAGTATGGTGATGTGACAGAAGAGAATATTACGCGTGTAGAGGAAATGACACATAATATGACAATGATGTCAGGAAGTGAAAACGGAAAGGATGGTGAGTAGGAATGGCAGTAAATTCATATAAAGATGATGAACTAAGTATAGAGCGCAGTAAAGCGCAGACTCTGATGCGCTTGTTCCGTTATCTGCTTGCATATAAATGGCAGATCGTACTTGTTCTTTTGATTATGGGGTACGGCGTGTTGATCAGTCTGGTCAATCCGCTCATTATGGAGTCAGCAATCGACGATCATATCGCGGTGAAAGACTTAAACGGACTATATAAATTGCTTATTTTTGCACTGGTGATCAACCTGGTGTTAGTTATTACGGTCAAGCTTCGTATGTATATCATGGCGAAGGTGTGCAACGAGATACTGTTGACGATCAGGCAGGAACTGTATACGCATATTCAGAAACTGGATTTCCAGTTCTTTGACAGCAGACCGACGGGAAAGATACTGTCCCGTATTATAGGAGATATCAATTCCCTCAAGGATGTACTGTCTAATTGCGTAACGACACTTATTCCGGACGGATTGACAGTCATTGCGGTAGTGGTGATCATGATCTGGAAGAATCCGAAACTGGCGTTAGCCTCTATGATGACGATTCCTTTTATGGCGGCAGGAACGGTTTTTATTCAGGTCAAGGCACATCCGCGCTGGCAGTTATTTCGTAAGAAATCAGCCAATTTAAATGCTTTTATCCATGAAGATATGGCGGGGATAAAGATTATTCAGAGTTTTCACGCACAGGAGGAGACGGAAAATACGTTTGATACACTGCTGGCAGAACACCGAGGGTCGTTTTTTGACGCGGTACGCATGAGCGATGCCTTCGGGTCAGTGATCGATCTTTCCTGGGGATTAGGGTGCATCCTGCTGTATTATACGGGTATTGTGGTCCTGGGAGTTGATCAGGTTTCGGTGGGAACTTTTATTGCTTTCGGCACATATCTGAGTATGTTCTGGCAGCCGATTCACAATATCAGCAATTTTTATAACCAGCTGGTGACAAATATTGCGGGTGCAGAGCGTATTTTTGAGATTCTGGATACGCCGCCGGCGATCGCGGACGAGGAAGGCGTGCGGAAATGCCGCCGATTCGGGGTGAGGTGACCTTTGAACACGTGAATTTTTCTTATGATGATAAGGTCAAAGTGCTGGATGATGTGAGTTTTAAGATAAGACCGGGTGAGACCATTGCGCTTGTGGGTCCTACCGGTGCCGGAAAATCTACGATCGTGAACCTGATCAGCCGTTTCTATGATGTTCAGGAAGGCATCGTGAGCGTTGACGGGCATGATGTGAAAAAGGTATCTATTGAGAGTCTGCGCAGGCAAATGGGTATTATGACGCAGGATAATTTCCTGTTTTCGGGAACGATCAGGGATAATATACGATACGGCAAACTGGATGCCACCGACGAACAGATCATTGCGGCGGCCAAGGCGGTAAATGCCCATGATTTCATTATGAGGCTTGATAAAGGTTATGACACGGAGCTGTCCGAACGCGGCGGCGGTCTTTCAATTGGACAGAAACAGCTTCTTGCCTTTGCCAGAACGATGGTCTCCGATCCGAAAATATTGATTTTAGACGAAGCGACTTCCAGCATTGACACGAAGACGGAGCTTTTGGTGCAGGAGGGGATTGAGCACCTGCTGGCGGGAAGGACATCTTTTGTCATTGCCCACAGATTATCTACGATCCAGAAGGCAGACCGCATTTTTGTGGTAGACGACGGAAGAATCATCGAGGAGGGTAATGCGCGTGAGCTGATGGAGAAAAGAGGGGTCTATTATCAGCTGTATATGGCACAGTTCTCAATTTTTTAACGTAATTGTGTTGACAATGTTTTTTTTTACTTTATAATTTAAGTATATTAATTAGCTTTAAATTATAAACTTAGAAATCGAGGAAAACATGGCTAAATCAGTGAGAATGGCAGATATTGCCGAAGTGATGGGAGTCAGTACAGTCACGGTATCGAAAGCTTTGTCCGGTCAAAAGGGAGTCAGTGAAGAATTGCGTGTAAAGATCAGGGATAAGGCGGAGGCGATGGGATACCGCTCAGCATCCGTGCTGAATCAGGAACGTGCAAGAAGAAGTGTCAGTTATACGATCGGAGCGGTTGTGGCGGATCGATTTCTGGATAAATATGAATCTTTTTATTGGAAACTGTATCAGGAAGTTGCAACTGTGGCGGTGCAGAAGGGGTGCTTTACGATGCTGGAGGTGCTCCAGAGCGAAGATGAGAGCCATATGATCATGCCGAAACTTTTACAGGAGAAGAAGACGGAAGGGCTGGTAGTCATAGGGAGACTTAAGAAGGACTATCTGGATAAGTTGATGGAATATGCGGATATTCCGGTATTTTTCCTTGATTTCTATGACAAGAACGGGCAGTGTGATTCGATCGTTTCCAACGGGTATTTCGGTATGTATGCCATGACAAATCTACTTTTTGAAATGGGACATAGAGATATTGCTTTTATAGGAAATGTGCTGGCAACGGACAGCATTACGGACCGCTATTTCGGTTATGTGAAATCGTTGTATGAACATGGTCTGGATGTGGAAAAGTCATGGGTGATCAATGACAGAGATCCTCGTACAGGCAGGGCAGATGATGGGTTTGAGATCAGGCTGCCGCAGAAGATGCCCACGGCGTTTGTATGCAATAATGATGTGGCGGCTGCTATGTTGGTGCAGACATTGCGAAAGAACGGATACAGAGTACCTGAGGATATATCGGTAGTGGGCTATGATAATTATCAGCCGCCGGGACTATGTGATATCGGGATCACCAGCTATGAGGTGGATATGCATGAGATGGCGGATCGTGCTGTTAAAAACATGATCAGCAAGATATCCGGAGAGTACTATAAGCAGGGCGTCTATATCGTGGATGGACACATCGTCTATAAGGACAGTGTAGCGGGAAGATAGATGTAATTAATAGAATATGGGGCTGTTGTATTGTAAATATCATGAAATACAACAGCCAAACCGATAGACAGGGGTTAAAGTACAGACATGTCAGTCTGGCTTTAACCCCTGTTTGCGTCTCTGTATGCCTGTGGAGTAGTGCCTTTTTCACGCTTAAAAAGATTGATGAAATGGTTCGTATTATCATATCCCACATCTAAGGCGATTTCGTGGATGTGCTTATCGGTAGTCAAAAGAAGTAAGACAGCGGCATCCAGTCTCCTTAAATTTAAATATCTGAGGGGAGGGTCATGAAAAGATTTGGAAAATTCATGGCAAATGCGGTATTTGCTTATATGGTATCGGTTTTCAAGATCCTCCAGCCGAAAAGGTTCGGCAAAATACATGTCGAGATGCTGCTTGATCTCCAGTAAGTATGGAGCACATTTAGGCGCAGACGGCTGCAGCCCATAAGATTCAATGATCAGGGAGGTAACAATATCCTGCAAAAGAGAAGCGTCTGTCAGTTTGTTGTATAAAGCTGCGGAATGATCGCCGGAAAGAAGCTGCTCTAATTTACCCAGAATAGATGAATATTCAGACAGAGAATGCAATAAGAGGTTTTCAAACGGAATGGTGTTGACTAAAAGAGTCAATGTATTTGCACGCACCATGAAGATGCTGAAACGCCATGGTAAAGCTGATACTTCCATGCTATAGGAGACAGTGCTGCAATCCATGTAGAGCAATGTTCCCGACTCCAGAGTATATGTTTTTTTGGATTGCAGACGAAGAGTACCGCATCCTTCGCGGGTGTAAAGTATCATGTGACAGTCAAGCGGATTGAAGGAGAGTGCGTACGAAGAAGATAATCCGACGGTGCCGCTGCTTAGGACGGTGGGTAAGCAGTCCGCGGTATCCGGTAAAAGATCATAAAAAGTGCCGGCAAAAGACTGCATCGGAAATGACGCCGGCAAAGCCGGTCTGACAGATAAAGCTTGAAGGTATTGTTCTTTAAATGTCATGCAGTCTCCTTTCCGGCATGTTTATTCATCTAATCCGCCTGACAAGTGTTTCTGTAAAACGAGTTAATATAATGTGATGAAGTCTGACGCAAGCTAACTGTTAAATTAACTCAACTTTATAATTTAAGCAAAGAATTGTCAATAACAAGAATAAATACTGCTGAATTGTACAAAAATTAGTATCAATAATTGTGAAAAATATAAGAAAAATACAAATTGAGCAAAAATAATATACAATTTGCAAGAATGGGTGATGATTAAAATATAAAGTGATATATACTTAAATTAAAGTTATTAATTAACTAACTCGGAAAGTGAAATACGAACGAGTGGAACAACAATAAGGAGGATACTATTATGAAACTGAAGAAAGTAACAGCACTTACTTTAGCGGCAGCCATGACATTCTCATTGGTAGGATGCGGTGGCGATGATGCACCGGCTGACACATCTGCAGATACATCTACAGATGCTCCGGCGGCAGACGATACGGCGGATGCTGCAGACGATGGTGAGGCAGCAGATGACAGCGCAGCAGGAGATGAGGGCGGCGCGGAAGCGGCAGGCGGACTTACCTATGCATCTATCAATCTTGGTGAGGATAACATGGATATCACGACAACGATCAAGTTTATCCACCACAAGACAGACCGTGAAGAGGACGGCACAATGGCTGACCTGATCAGCAAGTTCAATGAGATGTACCCGAACATCACGGTTGAGACAGAAGGCATTACAGATTATGCAGAAGATGCTCTGCTTCGTCTTTCTACAGGTGACTGGGGCGATGTAATGTTTATCCCGGCTGTAGATGCGGCAGATCTTCCTACTTATTTCCTGCCTTACGGAACAGTAGATGAGATGAGTGAGTTAATAAACTTCGCAGACCAGTGGAAAGATGCGGCAGGCAACTGCTACGGTATCGGCTATATGGGTAACGCGCAGGGCGTTCTCTATAATCAAAAGTATTTGCAGATGCAGGCGTGACAGAACTTCCCAAGACTCCCGATGAATTCATCGCAGCCCTGCAGGCAATCAAGGACAATACCGACGCTATTCCGCTTTACACAAACTATGCGGCAGGCTGGACAATGGGCGGTGCATGGGATGGTTATCTTGGTGCGATCACAAACGGCGATGAGACATGGTTAAACCAGAAATTCACGCATACAGCAGAGCCTTTCAAGGATAACGGCGATGGCACAGGCGCATATGCTCTTTACAAGATTCTTTATGATGCAGTTGCTCAGGGACTGACCGAGGATGACTATACAACGACAGACTGGGAAGGCTGTAAGGCAATGATCAACAACGGTGAGATCGGTACAATGGTACTCGGTTCATGGGCAGTGGCACAGATGAAGGCGGCAGGCGATCATCCGGATGATATCGGATATATGCCTTTCCCGATCACGGTAAACGGACAGCAGTATGCAACAGCAGGTCCTGACTACTGCTACGGTATCAATGTAAACTCATCTGATGACAACAAGGCTGCAGCTATGACATTTGTTAAGTTCATGGTTGAAGAGTCCGGCTGGTGTGATCTTAGAGGGCGGCTACCCGATCTCCAAGACAGCTCCTACATCTTTCGTATTCGACGGTGTAAACGTTGTAACGAATGTGACATCACTGGCAGGTGAAGAAGATGTTATGAATGAGATGAACGCTGAATCTGAACTTTCCTTCAATGCGGGCGGTGACTCCAAGGTTCAGGCAATCGTAGAGGCAGCAGCCACAGGTTCTGAGAGCTATGATGATATCATGGCAGACTGGACAGAAAGATGGAATGCAGCACAGGATACACTCGGCGTAGAAGTTCAGTATTAAGCAGGATTATGAGGGCGAGTGGTTAAATTTTATATCAAACAGTAATTTGTGTAGTTATCAATCAATGACATTTGAGTCGGGGAGAATTTCCCCGACTCGAATTATCAGGAGGATAGTATATGGTGGCACAGGCAAATACAGTAGGAACGCAGAAAAAAAGTTTCTCACAGTGGATGAGGAGCAGAAAAGGACAGCAGGCGATCATCATCGTGGCTTTCATGATCATTCCGCTTGCTTTATTGTTTACATTTACATACCTTCCGTTTGGCAAGATGGTGGGATACAGTTTTATGCAGATGAAATATGCAGGGGCAAGAAAGTTTGTCGGCTGGAAAAACTATGCCAGTGTGTTCAGCAGAAAAGACTGCTTCAGTGCATTAAAACTCAGCTTGTACTATATGGGAGGCTCCATTGTACAGCTTGTATTGGCGCTTTATCTGGCAACGTTTTGAGCTTTAAGGTAAAGGGCGGCAATATTTTCAAGGGATTTATGTTCTTCCCCTATCTGATCAACGGTATTGCGATCGGTTTTATTTTTAAGTTTTTCTACACCAGAGGCTTCGTGTTTGACACCGTGCTTCAGTGGTGCGGGTTTGAATTGGATAATCTTCCGTTCTGGTTGAAGGACCAGAGCATTAATAATATATCCCTTGTAGGAACTTCCGTATGGCGTTATTTTGGACAGAATATGGTTCTTTTTATCGGTGCGATCATGTCTGTGGATGCGGAATTGTACGAGGCTGCTATGCTGGATGGCGCAAATCGTTTCCATCAGTTTATCTACATTATTCTGCCGAGTATCAAAACGATCGTAACGCTGAATGTTATTCTGTCAATCACGGGATCATTGAGTGCTTTTGAGCCGCCTTATGTTATTACGGACGGTGCCAACGGCACAGCAACTTACTTTATTGTTATGCACGAGATCGCACATACCCAGCAGAAAGTCGGTCTGGCGTCGGCGATGGCGGTGGTACTTTTAGTGATCATCTTTATCGCGACGATTCTGCAGAAGCTTTTCTTTAAATATGTGTTCAGGAACGCTGAGGATGAGGATTTCAATGCAACAAAGCGTCGGGACAAGAAACTGGCAAAATATGCAGAGAGAAAGGCAGGGAGATAAATGACAGCTTTACAGAAAATCGGTAAATTCGTACTTATCTTTTTAAAATATTTTTCACTTGTATTCTTTTCCTTCGTGGCGGTATTGCCTATCATATCCTGCGTGATCACGGCGTTTAAGACAGAGACGGAGTATGCGCAGACCAATGTTATGGAAATGCCGGAGAGCTGGCTGAATTTCCAGAACTTCATAGATGCGTTTACACGGGCGAATATGGGCAGGGCTTTTATGAACTCGCTGATTATTCTGGTGAGCGTGCTGACGGTATCGGTTCTGATCGGAACATCCCTTGCCTATGTGCTGAACCGTTTTCAGTTCCCGGGCAACGGCATCATCAGAAGCCTGTTTTTGTTTGCGACTCTGCTTCCCGGTGTCGCAATGCAGATCGCAGTGTATGAGATTATGTTTAAATTGGGACTGATCAACTCGCTGGTGGGTTATATTATCATGATGTGCGGAACGGATGTTATAGCGATCTATATTTATATTCAGTTCTTTGAGAATATAAGCGTTTCCCTGGATGAGTCAGCGATTATTGACGGGGCTTCCTATTTCAAAATCTACTATAAAATATTGCTGCCGCTTCTTCGTCCGGCAATCGTCACGGCATGTATCTTAAAGGGTGTCGGCACTTATAATGAATATTACTGTGCAAACCTGTATTTACAGAATAAAAAGCTTTATCCAACGGTGGCGACTTCGCTTTACACTTTCGTGGGACCGCTGGGAAGCCAGTACAATATGATCTGTGCCGGCGTTATCATTTCACTTTTGCCAGCGCTGATCGTGTTTATTCTTTTCCAGAAACAGATCTACAGTGGTATGACGGCAGGGTCTGTGAAGGGTTAACGTAAAGAGTGCAACAGAGTCAAAACTCCTCCGAAGATCAGAAAGTGTTGTGAAGTTGAACAAAAAAATTTTTTAATTTGGGTAAAGGTGACAGTTTTGCCGTTAGTCTGTTGACAATATTAAGATTTACTTTATAATTTAGATTAAGTTACTCATTTTAAACCTGTTTTTTTAATTAAAAATAAGGTTTAAAATGAGTAAAAAGCCAAATGATTAATTGAATTGTGGTCGTAGGCGGGGTGAATCAAAAAGAGGAGGAGAGGTAGCAGACAATGATGGTAGAAGAAATCAGGAGTCATCTGACTGATTGTATCATCCCTTTCTGGAAGAAACTTAGGGATGATGAACACGGTGGTTATTACGGGTACATGGATTATGATCTGCAAGTGGACCGGAAAGCTGTCAAAGGATGCATTTTAAACAGCCGTATCACATGGTTTTTTGCAAATGCATATCTGACTTTACGTGATGAGTCGCTGCTTGATGAGGCGAGACACGGGTATGAATTTATGCAGAAGTACTGTGTAGATAAGGAAAAGGGAGGCGTATACTGGTCAGTTGCTTACGACGGTACGCCGGAAGATACGACGAAGCACACATACAATCAGGCATTTTCCATCTATGCTCTGTCTTCCTATTATGATGCTTCGGGTGACAGGGAAGCGCTGGACACGGCTATGGAGTTGTTCCATATCATCGAAGAGCGCTGTATGGATGAAATCGGCTATAAGGAAGCTTTTGACAGAGAGTTTCAGGAGATCGAGAACGATAAGCTGTCGGAAAACGGCGTGATTGCGGAGAAGACGATGAATACGCTTCTTCATGTATTTGAGGCATATACGGAATTGTACCGCGTGGGCGGCAATGCCGATGTTAAGAAGCGGCTTGAGTGGATCCTTGATACGATCGCTGAGAAGATTTATAATCCAAAGCTGCACAGGCAGGAAGTATTCTTTGACAGAGAAATGAACTCGATCCTTGATTTGCATTCCTATGGACATGATATTGAGACGGCTTGGCTGATTCGCAGAGGAACAGATATTTTGGGGGAGAAGGTATATGAAGATAAAATGCTTCCGATTATACTTGACTTAACCGGTCAAGTATATAAGGTGGCATTTGACGGACAGTCTTTTGCGAACGAGTGTGAAAAAGGCGTGGTCGATCAGAACAGAATCTGGTGGGTTCAGGCGGAAGCAGTAGTTGGATTTCTTAATGCGTACGCGCTGGCGCCGGAGCATACGGAATATCTGGAAGCAGCCAAGGCGGAATGGAATTTTATCAAAGAGCATGTGGTTGATAAGAGAGAAGGTTCCGAGTGGTTCTGGGATGTGAATGCTAAGGGAGAGGCAGTGAGCGGCAAGCCGATCGTGGAGCCGTGGAAGTGCCCGTATCATAATGGCAGAATGTGTCTGGAGGTTATAAGGAGGAGCGACGATGTTGCACGGTAATTATTATGTGGAATTAGAGAAGTACAACAAACTGATCAACAGAAAAAATGTGAAATCGGATATTTACAATGGTATCTATGACAGATATGAGTATCCGGTATTGACCAGAGAGCATATTCCGCTCTCGTGGAAGTATGATTTGAATCCTGAGACAAATCCTTATTTTATGGAGCGTCTCGGTGTGAATGCGGTCATGAATTCCGGCGCGATCGAGTTAAATGGTAAATTCTATCTGGTAGCTCGTATTGAAGGAAATGACAGGAAATCTTTCTTCGGTGTTGCGGAGAGTGACAACGGTATTGACGGTTTTAAGTTCTGGGATTATCCGATTTTACTGCCGGATACCTGCCCGGAGGAGACGAATGTGTACGACATGCGTCTGACGAAGCATGAGGACGGTTATATCTATGGTGTATTCTGCTCAGAGAGCAAGGATAAGACGGTAAATGATCTGTCGGCGGCAGTTGCGGCGGCGGGTATTGTGAGAACGAAGGACTTAAAGAACTGGGAGAGACTGGATAATCTGACGACGCTGCGTTCTCCTCAGCAGAGAAATGTAGTGCTTCATCCGGAATTTGTAGACGGCAAGTATGCATTCTATACAAGACCTATGGATGATTTTATTGATACGGGATCCGGCGGCGGTATCGGATTTGGATTGTGCGATGATATCACACATGCGGTAATCGATGAGGAGAAGATGACTTCCCTTCGTAAATATCACACCATCACCGAGGCGAAAAACGGTGCGGGCGCTGTGCCGATCAAGACAGATAAGGGCTGGATTCATATCGCGCACGGCGTGAGAAATACGGCGGCAGGATTGCGTTATGTGATCTATGCGTTTGCCACCGACTTAAACGATCCGTCCAAGGTGATCGCAGAGCCTTCGGGAATGCTGATCGGACCGAGAGAATGGGAGCGCGTGGGCGATGTGTCTAACGTGGTGTTTACAAACGGAGCCATTGCAAGGGATAACGGGGATGTATATATTTACTATGCATCCAGCGACACGAGAATGCATGTGGCAACCACAACGATCGACAAACTGATCGATTATGTGTTCAACACCCCTTCAGATCCGTTACGTTCCGTAGAGTGTGTGGCACAGAGATGCGATTTGATCAAGAAAAATTTGGAGTTCTTATCCAACCAAAAATAAGGAGATGAAGCTGAAAGGAGCGAAAGAATCAAGATGAGTGAAGTGAAGATGATCAGCCCGGCAGTTAAGAATGTGCCGTGGCAGGAAAAGCCCGCAGGCTTAAAGGGCGCGCCGATTTGGAGATATACAGAGAATCCCATTATCGGAAGAAATCCGGTGGAAGGTGTGGCAAGAATTTTTAATAGTGCAGTTATGCCTTACGGCGATGAATTTATCGGTGTATTCAGAGGTGAGCAGACTAACGGGATCCCGTATATTTATCTCGGGCACAGCAAAGATGCTATTCGTTGGGAGTTTGAGGAGAACAAGATTCCTTTTAAGGATGAAGACGGAAATGATTTTATGCCTGTGTATGCATATGATCCGCGTCTGGTTAAAGTGGAAGATACATACTATATTATCTGGTGCCAGGACTTCTACGGTGCTTCCATCGGTATGGCGAAGACGACAGATTTCAAGACATTTACGAGAATTGAGAATCCGTTTATTCCTTTTAACAGAAATGCGGTGCTGTTCCCGCGAAAGATTAACGGCAAGTTTATGCTCTTAAGCCGTCCCTCGGATTCCGGACATACGCCTTTTGGCGATATCTTCTTAAGCGAGAGTCCGGATATGGTTTACTGGGGCAGACACAGACATGTGATGGGCAGAAGCAGTGAGTGGTGGGAGTCCGTTAAGATCGGCGGCGGCGCTGCTCCGATTGAGACGAGTGAAGGATGGCTTTTATTCTACCACGGCGTGAGCGGAACCTGTAACGGTTTGGTATATTCCATCGGCGGTGCAATCCTTGATATCGACAATCCTTCTAAGGTGCTGTACAGATGTGAGAACTTCCTGCTGACACCGGAAGAGTGGTATGAGGAGAGAGGATTTGTGCCGAATGTATGTTTCCCTTGTGCGACGATTCATGATTCTGAGAGCGGTAAGATCGCGTTGTATTATGGATGTGCGGACAGCTATGTAGGGCTTGCATTTACGAAGCTGGACGAGATCGTGGATTATATTAAGACTCATAGCCATGTGACGGAGTCGGATACGGAGATCGGAATCAGATAGTTCCGGGAAAAGTGATATAGGTTTCCGGGAGCGGCAATCATAAATATAAGTGTAAATGTAAATGTAAATGTAAATAAAATGCGCCGGCGGGCATATGGGATTGGCTGTATGTGGTCGGCGCTTTTGTGTACAGCGGAATTGAGAGTGGGTTTGAGGAGGAGAGTGCATATGTTGGTTAAACCGGATAATGTGTTGTTACAATATTCTGGAAGAATCGACTGGGTGGATAAAGGGGCGCCGGTGTTTGTTTATCCGTGCAGTTATGTTAAGATGAAGGTTACCGGAACGCGTGTGGCGGCGGTTGCGGAGAATCATAAGGCATATTTCAGTAGTTATCTGGGGTGTTTTATTGATGGGGAGCAGAAGTGCGTTAAGATGGCGGATGATGGCAGCGAGACGATCGTGCTGGCGGAGGGGCTGGAAGATCGGGAGCATGAAGTGATGCTTTTTAAGAGAATGGATTCCTGTCATATTTTTACGTTCTATGGGTTTGAAGTGGATGATGGTGCATGTCTTGGAGAATTGGAGTCGAAGCCGACACGCAGGATAGAGGTGTACGGTGACAGCGTATCTGCAGGAGAGGTGTCAGAGGCCGTTGACTATATAGGTCAGTCCGATCCGGAACATGACGGGGAGTTTTCTAACAGTTATTATTCCTATACATGGATGACGGCGCGCAGGCTGGGTGCGGAACTTCATGATATCGCACAGGGTGGCGCGGCTCTTTTGGACTCTACAGGCTGGTTTGCGGAACCGGATTTTATCGGAATGGAAAGTATTTATGATAAGATTCAGTTCTATCCGGTATTATCTGAGGTGGTCAAATGGGATTTTCAGGCGTATCGACCTCATGTGGTGATTGTTGCGCTTGGTCAGAATGATGCGAACCCAGAGGATTATATGGCGACGGATTATGAAGGGGAGAAAGCACAGCATTGGAGAAAGTCCTATCGGACTTTTATAGGCAGACTGCGGGAAATTTATCCGAAGGCGGAGATAATTCTCGCCACGACCATATTATGCCATGATGCCAATTGGGACAGAGCGATCGGGCAGGTGTGTGATGAGATGGCTGATGAACATATCCATCATTTTCTGTATGGCAGGAACGGAGCGGGCACACCGGGACATATCCGTATTCCGGAAGCGGAGGAGATGGCGGCGGAACTGACGGAGTTTATCGAGTCGCTGGGGGAAGGAATCTGGGAGTAATACTTAATCTGACTTTTCACTTTCAGACTTTCATAAATCTGTCACTTGTGGGAAAACGCAAACAGTGTTACAATAGCAATAATCGGATAGATATAGTATAAAGCTATATGTAGTTGCGGATCATATCACAGGATAAGTTGTCAGTCTGACAGAAGAGGGAGAATTCAATGGAAAAGAAGGAATTGACAGGGAACACAATGGAAACGGCAGCAAAGGAAATGGCAATTGAGAAAGAGGCGGCTTTACAGAAAGAAGTTTCTCCAAAGAAAGACGTGGCGCCGGAAGTATTTCTGCAATATCGCGAGTATGAGGTGAACATGGAGACAGTGACTGAGAGGGTCAAAGCACATTATTATGCTAAGGGACACAAGGAAGGATCTATTGAGGATATACAGATCTATGTCAAACCTGAGGACTTCACGGCATATTACGTGATCAATGATGGTGTTGTAGGTAAAGTGAATTTGTTTTAAATAGCTGATTTTATGAAGCCGGGCTGAGAAGTCCGGCTTTTTATGTAATAGGAAATTTCGGAAATGTATAATTGACAAATGGTTAGCGTTATATTATAATATTTTTTATTCTATGAGAAATTCTACACAGTGTGCTTTCAGCACATTCAGACAGTTTCTGTCAGATTTTCTGGATACTAATTAAATAGGGCAGGAACCGGGGAATGGTGTGTATGCGCTCATATCGGAATCCTGTAGCATATGGGAGGACAAGATATGGGAAGAAGCAGATGGAACAGGCGGTATCATTTAAGCGGGCGGATTAGAATGCTTTGGCGGAGGAAAGTACGGCGAGATGTAAAAGACAGACTTTTCAGATTCCTGTTTGAACGGGATAAAGAGGCGCTTTTGCAGCTGTATAATGCATTGAACGGAACAGGATATTCGGATGCATCCGAATTGCAGGTAGTGACCATTGAGAGTGCAGTCTATGTGGTCATGAAGAATGATATGGCGTTTGTACTTGCAGGGACATTGAATCTGTATGAACATCAAAGTACATATAACCCCAACATGCCTGTACGGTTTTTAATTTATCTGGCAGAGGAGTATCAGAAATTAATTGGACAGGCGAAGACAAGTCTCTATGGTTCCCGGCAGATTAAACTGCCAACTCCTCAATGTGTTGTGTTTTATAATGGGGAAAAGGATTCACCTGAGGAAGAGATATTGAGACTGTCGGATGCTTTTGTGAATAAGGATAGGCAAGCTGATGTGGAACTTCGGGTACGGATGCTCAATATTAATTACGGACATAACGAGCGGTTGATGAATAGCTGTCGGACGTTAGCGGAATATGCCGAGTTTGTAGCAATATCCAGACAAAATATTGCGGACGGAATGAAGTTGCAGGATGCATTGAATGCGGCTATAGATTATTGCTTGGAACATGATATTTTATATGATGTATTGAGAGAACATCGATCGGAGGTGTTAGGAATGTTGCTGGAAGAGTTTGATGTGGATAAGTATGAGAGCACGATAAGGATGGAGGGAGTAGAGCAAGGAATGCAACAGGGGATAGATCGTGCGAACAGGCTGGCGCGCATGCTGCTGGAGCAGAACCGCTCTGAGGATTTGAGACGTTCTTTAGAAGATTCTGAGTACCAGCAGAAACTATTCCGGGAGTTTAAGCTATAGACGTAAGCACGGTTTTATTCTTGCGGGGTGTTTGACTCGTGCGGACGATGGCGGTTTAACAGTATGATCGCGCACAGGATACACAAGATTCCGAGAACGGATAATACCGTCATGTATTCATGGAAAACAACTACGCCTATCAGAGTGGCGACCATCGGTTCAACGGTGGCAAGAATGGCGGCACGGCTGGCTTCCACTTGTTCCAAACCCAGTGTATAAAGAAGGAAGGGAATGACTGCTGTGACTAATCCAGTCAATACTATAAAGACACCAAGATACGGTTTGCGTGAGCAAACCGTTATTTTATGCCAGAGATCCGGCAGTGAGCAGAGAAAAAGAGAGCCAACCGCCGCGGTCACAAAAGTATATGTAGTGACTGTATAGGTCGAATATCTGCGCAGTGCAATAGTTCCGAGTATGCTGTAGAGACCATATCCTAATCCGGAGCCAAGACCGATGAGTATTCCGATAAGGGATACATTGCTTTCATCTGAACCGAGACCGGAAACCAGGATACATCCCGCAAAAGAGATAATAAGGGCAATAAGTTTGTTCTTTGTCATTTTTTCATGGAAAAGAAAAAGGGACAATAGCATGACCCAGATCGGTGAAGTATAGAGAAGAATCGCCGCAATAGACAGGGTCATCATGCGTATTGCTGTAAAATAACAGGTAGTGAAAAAGAGAATACTGCCCAAGCCCAGTCCTAAAAAAAGCGGGATATCTTTCGTATTGATCCTGAATCCTTTGGAGTCTTTTATCAATAGTATGAGTGCAAAAGTGATGGCGGCAACAGTCAGACGAATACTGACGACTTGAATTGAAGTGAATCCGGCAAGATTTGTCAGTCCTCGGACAAAGATGCCCATGCTTCCCCAGAAAATGCCTGCGAGTATGATAAGGAGTGATCCGTTTGGTTTGTTTGTTGTATTCATGAGATTATCCTTTATAGTTAAATGTTATTGAAGGGCTTTTGATATCCAAATCGTTATATTAGTAAGAAACAAAGAACTTTGACATTATAATAGCCACCGCGAACAGTATACCACTGTCGGTAGTTTGTGAGAAGACATAAAGTGTGAGAATCAATATTAAAAATAATTTTGAAATGTGTGTTGACAAACAATATTATATGACGTATAGTATCTACAGAAACAATATTATACAGCATATAATATTATAAATTTAAACAATATTATAATGTCCAATATATACTGGACGGAACGGATGATTTGCTATGAGATATGTAAAAAGCAGGAAAGGAGTTTATCGCATGGTTTTTAACACAGGCGCGGCATTGTTGGATGCAATCGTGCTGGCGGTGGTGTCCAGCGAACCGGAAGGGACATACGGCTACAAGATTACACAGGAAGTGCGGCAGGTTATTGAGATTTCAGAATCCACGCTATATCCGGTGCTCAGAAGGCTGCAGAAAGATGAATGTCTGGAAGTCTACGATATGGAATGTGCGGGAAGGAACAGGCGATACTATAAGGTGACGGAGAAAGGAAGAGCGCAGCTTAATCTTTACATCAGTGAGTGGTATCGGTATTCTGCCAAGTTAAACAGTATCTTTGAGGGAGGATTGAAGCATGAATAGAGCAGAATTTATTAGACGTCTGACTGGGCTTCTTGGCGATGTATCACCGACAGAGCGGGAGGAAGCCATTCAATATTACAATGATTATTTCGATGATGCCGGAATAGAGAATGAGAGCAGCGTTATTGCATCGCTGGGGTCTCCGGAGGAACTTGCCAGAACCATTAGGGCAGGCTTAAGTGACGGTGGAGGCACTGGTGAATTTACCGAGACGGGGTTCAGCGGATATACGCAGACACATAAGGATGAGATGGTCAAAGCCGGAGAGACAGGGCAGAACGGAGAAGCAGTGCGGCAGGAGAGTGCAGGACAGTCAGCCGGTATGGGTGGCGGCGCACAGACAAATGATAGCTATTATCAAGGCGGTTATTATCAGAGAAGCGGCGATGGCGTTTATAGCGGCAGGGAAGATACAAGGAAATATAATAATCCGTATGAACAGAACAGTTCCAGCAGTTCGTCGGCTGGTTCCCAGGGAAATGCCACAGGCAATCAGGCAGGCGGGAATTATACACAGCCTAAGAAGGGCATGTCAGGCGGAACGCTTGCGGTGATCGTGATTCTGGCAGTACTTACTTCTCCAATCTGGATCGGGCTGCTTGGCGGATTTTTCGGAGTGGCGGTCGGTCTTCTGGCAACATTGGCGGCGATCTTTCTGGCGTTTTTGATCATAGGTATCGCGATGATAGTAATTTCAATCGGTCTTTTGATCACGGGAATCGCGATGATCTTCAGTGTGCCGCTCGGCGGAGTGTGTATCGTTGGAAGTTCCCTGATTGTTTTTTCCATCGGACTTGTGTTTGTGTGGCTGATGGTTCTGATGGCAGGAATGGCAATACCGGCATTTGTAAGAGGAGTAGGTTCCCTGTGTCGGAGACTTTTTGGTAGAGGGGGTGTGCATGCATGAAAACAGGAATGAGCAGGTTTACGAAAGGATGTCTGATCACAGCGCTTGTAACTTTTATAATAGGTTGTATGATCTGCGGTGTGGGTGCGCTGCTGGGCGGTTTCAAAATGTTAGACGGTATGGATATACAAGGTATAACGGGGATTCCGTTTCATTTTAATAGTAAAAGTGGTATTCATTACGGTTTCAGCTGGGACAATGATTGGGATGATGACGACTGGTCGGAATATAAAAATTGGAACAGTATCAATAGCAGTGACGAGAAGACGGAACTTGAACTGACTGCGGATACGTTGCGCAGTCTCTATATTGAATTGGGAGCGTGTGAACTCTGTATTATGGAATCAACGGATGATCATGTATGGCTCGATACGGGAGGAAATACAAAGTATTTCCGTTATCATGTGGAGGGTGGAGACACTCTGAAGATGGTAAACAGAACCGGACACAGTTTCTGGAACTGGTCTGACGGAAGCGTTACTCCTTCCACAAAAGTGTATCTTTATCTGCCGGCGGACACAATGCTGGACAATGCCGAGATTGAGATTGGTGCGGGCAATATGGAATCCATCAGTTTAAAGGCACGCGAAATCAATGTGGAAGTCGGTGCGGGTCATTGCATGATTGACGGCATTACATTGACGGATTCGGCGGATCTGATGGTCGGCGCAGGAAGGATCAATATTGAATCTTTGTCAGTGAGAAAACTGAATATGGAAGTCGGTGCGGGAGAACTGAATATTGGAAAAGCCGATATCAGCGGGGAGACCGATCTTGAACTTGGTATGGGTAATGTTGAATTAGGCGGACTGTTTAGCGGCAATATGAATATTGAATGCGGTATGGGTAATGTGACGCTTCATCTTGATGATGCGGAAGAAGACCACAACTATGAGATCGACTGTTCCATGGGAAGCGTGAATCTGGGAAATACCAGTTACACAAGCCTGTCGAATGAAAAGACAATTTTCAACGGAAGTTCCAGTACTTATGAAATTGAGTGTTCCATGGGAAATGTGAGTATTGATTTTGCCGAGTAAAAAGTAAGGAGAGGAAAGAATATGGGTAATGATTATAAGAAATTAGTGCGTTCTCAGACAAACAGAACAATATGCGGTGTGTGTGGAGGCATCGGGGAGTATCTGAATGTAGATCCGACACTGATCCGCCTCATATGGCTGCTGTGTTCGCTGGCAAGCTGCGGAACGGGATTAGTAGTTTATCTGGTCGCAGCGTTGATTATTCCTGAGGACGATACGATCGTAAGGTGACAAAAGTAAATTCAAAACAGCAGGCTGTTAAGCCTGCTGTTTTGCTCTGCCGATCGTAAAGAATAATCCCGACTTTTTCAGTGCAGGGCGTAGAGCCATATACACTGCCACGGATACGATTGTGGAAGTGACCGCGTTGATAGAGGTAGATGCCACGTTCCATGCCAGTGTCAGTTCTGCTGCCGGTTTACCTAGGATCAGCAGTTTATAGAAATAGCCGATAAGCGGATCAAAGATCACATTGAACAAAAGTCCGCTTATTGTAGCAAATATCGTCCATTTCAGTACTTTGCCGTTGTCTTTCTCAGTGGTGATATGCCCCAGTTTGTGTGCGATTAATCCAGTGATGAGCCCGATACAGAATTTTAAGATAAAAGTCTTCGGCGCATAGACAACGTAAACAGGGTCGAACAGGTCGCCGATCGTCATACCGATGGCACCGCCAAGTCCTCCGTATACACCGCCGATCAACAGAGCGCCCAGAACACATACGGCGTTGCCTAAGTGGATGGAAGTAGCATCTCCACCAGGCAGTGTGATCTTGATCTGCAGAAATGTGAACACAACATAGGACAGTGCGGCAAAGACGCCTGTCATAACAACTTTTAATAGTTTTTCGTTTTTCATAGTACTCCTCCATGTCAGAATAATTCGTCGCAACAGCAACCATTTATTAATTTACCCTTTAACACTTTTAACACACTTTCATACTTGAACCCTAATTAGGAGATTGCTCCTGCGGGAATCATTCTATTTATACATAAACTATAATCAAAAATGGTATGATGAAAAGTGCCAATTCAGAATTTTATGACCATGCCAGATAATGCAGTCTGACGATCAAACCTCATCAAAGAGGATTTTTATACGCGAGCCGGGTATGAAACAATAGCAGAATATAAGCGGCAGAATAGAAAATAAAAAAAGCATCATAATAACAATATGGAAATACAAAATGTGGAAATATGAAATGACCAATATAGTCAACTATATGGCGCGAGGGGATTTTCCGTGAAAAATATAAAGGAATTTATAAAAACAGATCAGTTCAAAACAGATTTTATGTATTATGTATGGCTGTTTTTTGTGATGGCAGTTTTCGGATGGTTTTGGGAAGGGTTTTTATATCTTTTTAAAGATGACACATATGTCAATCGTGGTTTCCTCACGGGACCGTGGCTGCCAATCTATGGAATGGGCGCAGTTATGCTGGAACTGCTGTTTCATAAATGGCGTGACAGACCCATTATGATATTTGTGTCGTCTACGGTGATCTGTACACTGTTAGAGTATCTTGCCGGATGGTACCTGGAGTTGACTTGGGGAGTCAAATGGTGGGATTACAGTGAAATGCCGTTGAATTTACATGGGAGAATCTGTTTTTTGAGCAGTCTGTTGTTTGGTGTAGGCGGAATGTTGTTAGTCTGGGTGATCAGTCCGCTCTTCTATTCCCTATACGAAAAAATCCCTGTCAGGGTGAAAATCGGAATGGGACTTGCGGTGATAGTCCTTTTTACGGCGGATGCGGCATACAGTGCGATCATGCCCCATCACGGGGCAGGAATCACGTATTAAGATCACATGCCAAATCAGGTAAAGCAGATAATAGGGAGGACCTCTCACAACATGAACAATATAGACAATTTAGACAGGGCAAGTTTGTGCCATATTACCACAAGGGAAAACTGTTGAATATAGTCAAATTATGATATGATATTATAAATGCGATTATAATTGTATATTTATATGTATATATTATGAGGCATTTGAGGAAGAGGCGTATACCGGGGAAGGTATAAGGGTCTGATCAAAGGGATCGTGAGGGGAAGAATGTGATAGGGTATTACATATGGTACGGGCTTGCTGCTGTATGTGCGGTAGTCTATGCCGTGAAAACTTATAGTCAGAAGAGTCGTCGGGCTATATTTGCCGGAAATTTGTTTTTGTCAGCAGCGATGGTATGTATAACTTACGCGGTAAGAATCGGAGTGAGTACATATTTTATGGCATCGCTTTTTACGAGTATTTATTTTGTGTGTATGGATTTGCTGATGCTGGCTGCTTTTCAGTTTTCGATTGAATTTACAGAATCAAAGTTAACAACGGCTAAGAATAAGAAATATTTATATCTGTTTGTCGATATTTGTGTACTGATCGATGCCGTATTTTTGATACTCAATATTTTTAATGAGATAGAAATGAGTTATCAGTACAATCTATACAGCATTTATGCTATCAAGTATATGTATGTCGCGAAACCTCTGTTTTATCTCCATATGGGATTTGTATATCTGCTTGCTGCTGCGGTAGTTTACATTCTTTTCAAAAAGATGTGCAATGTGCCTAAGATTTACGGGGCGAAATACCGCAATATGCTGATAGGGATTCTCGTGCTCGTATTCCTTACATATGTGTATGTTTCCGGCAGTTTGAAGATGAGCATAGACATTTCCGTGCTTGCATACGGTTTTGGATGCCCGTTTGTGTATTGGAATACTTTTGATTACACATCCAAGGGAATGCTCAATTCGACCCGGAAGATGATATTGGAGTATATGGGGACTCCGATGGTGCTGTTTGACTATGAGGGGTATGTGGCAGATACCAATCGTGATATGCGCAATCTGTTTCCGGTACTGAACAATCAGGAGAGAAAGATCAGTATGATGGATTTCATGCAGATCGCCTCTTTCAAAGAATTGCAAAGTACGGTGACGGATCAGGTATTTGAATGGTACAATCCTAATGAAGACGGTGCGAAAGTGTACCAATGCAATTTTACATGTCTGAGAGATGAGAAGGAACGGGACATCGGACATCTGCTCATCATGAGGAATATGGAAGTGGAGAGGGATATGCTGACGCAGCTATATTCCAAACAGAATTTTTTTACCAGAATGGAGAGTGTTGTCAACAAGGGCGTGTACCCTATTACCATTGTGGTATGTAATACTAACGGTATCGGACTTGTGAACGATGTATACGGCTGGGTCAAGGGAAATGCAATGCTTAAGCTGGCGGCAGACCTGCTGCGTGATAATCTTCCGCAGACTGCAGTGCTTGCCAGACTGGACGATGGAGATATGGCGGCGGGATTTACGCAGGTAGAACAGGAATATGCAGTCAGGTTGTTTGAAAATATCAGAGAGCAATATCGGCAGTGCAACGATACGGGTATGAATACAGATTTGGAATATGGCATTGCGATTATAAGAGACAGCAGCAAGACAGTGGACGAGGCATTGAAGGAAGCCGCTGAGAGTATGCGTACCAAGAAATTGATGAATGAGACATCTCAGAAGAGTTCGTTGTTAGATTCCCTGACACAGACATTGACGGAAAGTGATTATGAGACGGAAGAACATGTGGAACGTACGAAGGATATGGCGGTCAGACTGGGCAGAGCATTGAACCTTTCCGATGTTGATCTTGGTAAGCTGGCGTTATTAGCAGTACTGCATGATATCGGGAAGATCGCTATACCACATGCTATTCTGCTGAAACCGGGTAAGCTGACAGAAGACGAGTGGGAGGTTATGAAGAGCCACACGGAGAAGGGATATCGAATTGCCAGCGCATCCAAGGAATTGCAGCCTATTGCAGAGTACATACTGCATCATCATGAGAGGTGGGACGGTAACGGATATCCGGGCAGAATGAAAGGAGAGGAGATTCCTTTACTGTCGCGTATCATTACGGTGGTGGATTCCCATGATGTCATGGTACATGACAGACCATATCATAAAGCAATGAGCAAGGAGCAGGCGATGGAGGAACTGCTCAGATGTTCGGGGACACAGTTTGATCCGCATCTTGTGACGGTGTTCCTTAAGGTCATTAATGATGAAGTGTAATGCTTATATAGAAAATTGATACAAAAGCAGGGAACCTTTTCCCTGCTTTTCTTATCTTATTGATAGAAGATGGTGATAGCGCAAACCATTTAATAGAAGTACTTCGCTTTAGCAAAAAGGAGGTGGCTGTGTGTCTGATACAGATCAGAAGACATTTGAACAGTATATACGGGATTATGCGCCGAACATGTATCGTCTGGCGCTTGCGATGTTACATAACAGACAGGACGCGGAAGATGCGGTCAGTGAGGCGGTACTTAAAGCTTATGAAAAAAGGCATACGCTGCGCGATCAGGACCGCTTTAAGCCGTGGATCATGCAGATTACCGCTAATGAAGCCAGAAAGATCTATGGAAAGAATAAGCGGATAACGCCGATGGAGAACGTAGAAGCATATATGCCTGTATTTCGTGAGGAAAGTCATGAACTATGGGATGTGGTCATGCAGCTTGAAAATGTGTACCGGGAAGTGATCATATTGTATTTCTATGAACGTTTTTCCATCAAAGAAATCGGGACGATCCTCCATATACCGGAGGGGACAGTGAAATCCAGATTGTCCAGAGGCAAGAAGGCGCTTAAGGAGATGCTGGAATCGTAGAAAAGCCAGAGAAAGGAGCTAATATGAGAGATAAATGGGAAGAGACATTGTTTCACATGGCGGAAAATGAACAGATCGTCATGCCACAGACACTGTCTGACAGGATAGAAGATGTGTTATGTAAACCTAACAAAGCAAAATTTCATATGAACTGGAAGAAGAGCCTGATTCTTGCGGCGGCGCTCACTATGCTTATTTCAGCAACTGCCGCAGCATCGGTGGGAGCGCTTAGGGAACGGATGGAAGCCATGAACAGGGAGAAGATCGAGGCGTATTTTACGCAGATACAGACCTCGAAGATCGGGTTTGACAACTATAACAGACCATACTCTGATACGGAAAAAGAGCGGATGGCTAAGCTTAAGGAAGCTTATGAGAATGAGGCGTGCTTCCCAGAAGGTGAACTGGCCATGATAGAGAATGCGGAGGAGTATAGGGGGAAGGGAGTAGCCTTTTTAGGTGATACGACGACCTTTTTCTTCCCGAATAAGGAGATGAGTGACGAGGAACTGTTAAGGGTCATTGATTTCATATATAAGCGGGATTACAGCCTGCAAAAGATGAATGAGATGATCGCAGCGGGAGAGGCACAGATGCCCGTGATCGAGGAAACTAAGATCGAGGCGACCGATGAGGAGATTCTTGCCGGTGACGCGGTCTATGAGCCGACACAGGAACTTACCATTCCGTATCAGGGAGAACTGGAGCTTGATCTGACGATCGCAGCCGGACGTAATGAACTCTTTCTGGCTGGATTTAATACGGTGCACCGGATGGGGATTGGCAGCAGTGATTCGGAACTTTTCTTCGATGATTTCGGTGTGGAGACGAGGATTCTTGCCATGTGTCAGGATGCAAACGGAGATGTTTATATGGCGCTGTGGCAGTGGGAAGATGAGAATGACGCAGAGAAAAGGACTTTTACGGTATGGGTAGTCAGTAAAGAAGGCAGTCTGCTTCGCAAGATCGATATGTCGCCCTATGTCGCATCAGAATGGAAAGGCTACACAAGGCGTATGGTGATTGACGCAAACGGATATCTGTACTTAAGTGTGGCTGGGTTAAAAGAGCAAAAGAAGTCGCAGGAGTGTGAGATACTCGTGTTAGATCGGGAGGGCAATTATGTTTCCCGCATTTCTCCTGACGACTATGCGCTTAACTTAAGCGGCGGTCTGGGAGTAGGCAAAGACGGCAAAGTTTATACCTGTATCGAAAATTATTATGATCCGGACAATCCGGAGAGACATATGGGTATTGCTTCTCTAAATGCTGAGCAGGGAACGCTGGAGGATATCTATTATGATATTATGCCAGAGAACACGATCATGATTGATATCATAGCGCAGGGCGCGGAGTCGGATTTCGTGTTCTGGGGATATAACGGCATCTTTACCTACAATCTGGGGGACGAAAAATCTGAAAATATTCTGCCTGCTTATGAGGCACCGTGTGATTGGGAAGGTACAAGATTCTGTGCGCTTTACGACGGCAGGATCGTGATCGCAGATGTCAGCGAATACCGTGTAGAGGAACATCCGTTGGGGAAAAGAATGATCGCAGTGCCGGAAAAGACTTGTCTTTACTATATGCCGGGTGTCGCGAAATAAGATAAATGTCGGAACAGACAGAGAAGACAGCCTCAAACGTGAGGATATCCATACGCAGAGGCTGTCTTTTGTCAGCTGTCTTTAGTCAATTTAGGAAATATATTCAATCCGTATAGCAGGGTAATCTTTATAACCTTCATGCAGTTTCTGAATCACGAGGTCATGGTCACCTTTGTTCTCGCAAAGGTACTCGTTGTAGGCTCCGTCGCGATAAGCGAAATCTTCGCCGTTATCCCGATAATGTACATAAGAACCCTCACCCTGCCAGACTTCCAAGATCAGATCGGGATCGGGAATTTCATCAACATACATCTGGGCAGGCGCTTTTGGTATAATAGCCCCTGCTTTGACGAAGATCGGGCATGTGTCCAGAGGAGCGTCAACGGGATAATATTCTCCGCCTTGGTATTCCATGTGTGTATGGTAGTCATACCAGATGCCCTTCGGGAGATAGACAAGACGTTTCGTGACGCCTTGATCTACCACGGGAGCTACTAACAGAGACTCGCCTACGAGAAATTCGTCGTTCATATTTCTGACATTAATGTCATCTTCATAGTGAAGCACAAGCGGACGTATTACGGGAAGCCCCGTCTGTTCACATACTCTGCACAGATCATAGAAATAAGGCAGCAGGCTATAGCGCAGCTCCACATATTTCCGGTAGATAGAGAGCACCTCTTCCCCGAAAAGCCAAGGTTCCTGATTCATGCTGCCCTTAGCACAATGATTGCGGAACAGCGGGGAGAAACACCCAACCTGTATCCAGCGCGCCATCAGTTCCGGTGTCGTATCTGCACCGAATCCGCCGATATCTGTACCGACAAAAGGCATACCGCTTAAGCCCAGATTGCACTGCTGGGGAATCGCCATGCGCAGGTGTGTCCAGAGGCTCTGATTGTCGCCCGTCCACGCGGTGGCATATTTCTGTGAGCCGCCATAGCAGGCACGGGTGATGACAAAAGGACGCTTGCCGGTCAGCTTTTTCCAGCCTTCATAGGTCGCCTTTGCCATATTATGTCCGTAAACATTGTGCATCTCGGCGTGGGTGGAGGGTCTGTCCTCGTCCGTAAAGACTACATCGTCTGGAAGCGGTCCGTTGAAGCTTGCAGGTTCATTCATGTCATTCCAGATGCCGGCAACGCCTAGATCAGTATAGAAACGCAGGTGTTCGCCCCACCACTTACGCACTTCCGGTTTGCCAAAATCAGGGTATACCGCATCGCCGGGCCACACCGCGTTGATGTAGGTTTCACCTTCCGGGGTCTTGGCATAGTAACCGCAAGCGATCCCTTCTTCGTACATATCATAATCCTTTTCGACTTTTACACCGGGATCGATGATCGTGACAGCCTTGATGCCTTGCTTTTTGAAATCGGATAGCAAGGTCTTTGGGTCGGCAAAACGGGTCTTGTCCCATGTGAACACTTTGAATCTTTCCATGTAGTCGATGTCAAAATGGATTGCGTCACAAGGAATACGGTTTGCCCTAAGCTGCCCTGCGATGTCGCGGAAAGTTTCTTCGCTGTCATATCCCCAGCGGGACTGATGGTAGCCTAATGTCCACTTCTGGGGCAGAGGCATGCGTCCGGTCAGATAAGTGTAACCTGCCACGATATCAGGCATGGAATCTCCGCCGATAAAGTAGTAGTCCAGATTACCGTTGTCACTGCCAAAACTATAGTAGTCGTTATTTTCTTTGCCAAAGTTGAAATAGCTCTTGAAAGTATTGTCATAAAAGATTCCGTAAACGCCTTTTTCTTTTAAAGTGATAAAGAAAGGAATGCTCTTGTAGAGAGACTTAAAGCTGTCTTCATGAGGGTCGGGAATATCGCTGTTCCAGTTCTCGTATTCGTAATGGCGTTTGTTTAAAGAGCCTGTCTTATCGCCGAGACCATAGATACAATCCGCCTTGTCCAACGTTTTGACACACTGTACGGGATGATCTACACCGGTTTTGACGTCTACATTATGTCCTTCCATCTTGATCAGTTCAATCAAAGATTCCGATATAGCAAAACGGGGAGTCCTGCTGCCGCGGTAGTCTGCACAGAGCAGAGTACCGTCTTTGTCATAGAAGTCCAGCTTAAAATCGTCATAGATACGGCAGGACAGAGAAGGGGTAGTAAGTACATAACGCGCTGAATCCGCCGTATAGCTGTCTGTATTCTGTGTGCGGTCTTCGCCGGACATAATTTTCTCCAAAGTAAAAGAAACTTGCTGTTCCTTATTGCCTTCGACCGCCTTGGAACGGTGATCTTTCGTATAATAGGGAACGAACACATTGATGATTTTGTCTGTCAGCACATGCAGATATGCCGTCTGTTTTTCGTAATGCAGGGTGATGATTTGACCGTCCTGAGTATAATCTGATAATTTTCCGAACATAGGTAGATTCCTTTCCTGATGATATCAATAAGTTTTTGTATTGTTATGGTGCAAGTTTATCATATCCGTCAAGCAGACTGCAACGCTGTCCCGCGTAAAAAAAGATAAAATATTTTAGCATATGGTTATGAAGACGCGTTGAGGTCAAAGCGCAAATATGCTAATATATTAAGAAGAGAGAAACAGCAAAGGAGACTTTGATGGAACGGGTATTAGTAGTGGAAGATGATCTTGCCCTCAGTACCGGATTGTGCTTTGAACTGGACGCCGCAGGCTATGTCACACAGGCGGCTTACAACTGCCGCAAGGCGAGGTATCTGGTGGAGCAGGAAGATTTTGCATTGGTGCTTTTGGACGTGAACCTGCCTGACGGCAGCGGATTTGAATTGTGCCGCGAGATTAAGGGATGCAGTCCGCAGATTCCGGTGATCTTTCTCACGGCAAATGATCTGGAGAAAGATGTACTGAACGGATTTGATTTGGGGGCAGAGGATTATATTACGAAGCCTTTTAATATGAAGATCCTTTTAAGAAGGGTGGAGGTAGCGATCCGCAGAGGCAGTGGTATGCCGGAACAGCTGGGTGACGGGGAACGTTATCAGGATGATTTCCTGCAGCTGGATTTCGGAACACTGTCGGCAGTCCGCGGCGGTGAGAAGCTGGCGATCACACCCAATGAGTATAAGCTTTTGAAAGTTCTGACAGCCAATGCCGGGAAGGTGGTTACGAGACAGATTTTGCTAGAGCGGTTGTGGGATTGTGACGGTAATTTCATAGATGACCATACTTTGACGGTGACAATGAACAGGCTGCGCGGCAAGATCGAGGACGAGGAGCATGTCTATATCAAGACAGTGCGCGGACTGGGGTATGTCTGGCAGAAGAAATAGGAGTTTTATAAAGCAAAATAAATAAGAAAGTATAGAGAGATGTGCAGATGGAACAGGCTAAGAGAAGACGGTTGGGAAATCCGGTAGGGGATCGTGGGATAGAGACAATGATGATTGCCCTTGGCGCCGTATTGACTGTGGGGTTCGTTTATGTTCTGTGGATCGGAGTTTCACGGACCACGGTGCGCTATACACTGTTTGCTTTTGCCGGAGGGATCGTACTGCTTTCAGCGCTGTGGTGTCTGTGGCAGCGGCAGCAGGTGTGCAGATTTGCGGAGGAACTGTGCCGGACACTTGATGAGCTTATGGCAGGGCATGAACCGGAGAATTATTATCCCTACGAGGATACTCTGACGGCTAGGGTTCAGGGGAAACTCCTGCAATATTATGATCAAATGAACGAGGGGTGGCGACGCAGCCGGCAGGACAAGCAGGTGATACAGGAGCTGGTGAGCGATATTTCCCATCAGGTGAAGACGCCTATCGCCAATCTTACGATGTTCATAGGCATTCTTAAAGAACATCGGCTGAACGAGGAGAAACGCTTGGAGTTTTTGGAGACAATGACGGGGCAGATTGCGAAACTCGATTTTCTAATGCAGTCGCTCATCAAGATGTCACGGCTGGAAACAGGAACCTTTATGATGCACACGAAAGAGACAGGACTGTATGATACGATCGCGCAGGCGTTAAACGGTGTCCTTGCAAGGGCGGAGGCTAAGAACATCAGGTTTTCGGTAGAATGTGATGAGGATGTCAGTGTGAGGCATGACCCAAAATGGACGGCGGAAGCGCTGGGTAATATTCTGGACAATGGTGTCAAATATACGCCGGAGGGCGGAAATATCCGTATCAGTGTCCGTCCGTGGCAGTTCTATACCCGTGTGGATATTACTGACGACGGAATTGGAATAGCAGAGGAACACTACAATGATGTGTTTAAGCGGTTTTATCGCGGGGAAGAGACGGCAGGGCAGGAAGGAGTCGGTCTGGGACTCTATCTTGCACAGGGGATTATCACCAGACAGAGAGGTTATATCAGTGTAAAATCAAAGATTGGAAAAGGCACCACTTTTTCAGTGTATCTGTTAAACTAGTAGTAATATGTCAGTAAGTTAATGATAGAGAAACCGATTGCCAACGAAGGGAGAGCTTCAATGAAAAATACGATTTTGGTTGTGGATGATGATAAGACAAATCTGGCACTGGCACAGAAGATTCTTATGCCGAGGTATCGCATCGCCGCCTCAAATTCTGGCAGAGGCGCATTGAAATATCTGGAGAACCACCGCCCGGAACTGATCCTTTTGGATATCAACATGCCGGATATGGACGGATTTGAGGTGATGGAACGAATCAGGCTTCAGGAAGATACGAAGACGATTCCGGTTATTTTCCTGACGGCGGATAATCTGGCGGAGACGGAGATCAAATGTTTTCAGATGGGGGCCATGGATTTTGTGGCAAAGCCTTTTGTGCCGGATATATTGCTCAGTCGTGTAGATAAGACGATAGAGCTGGATCAGTACCGTCATAATCTGGAGAAGATGGTGAAGGAGCAGGCTGACAAAATAACCGAGGATGCCAGACGAATCAGTAAGATTCAGGATTCCGTCATTGTCGGTATGGCAAATCTGATCGAGAGCAGAGATGGCAGCACCGGAAAACATGTTAAAAATACGCAGATGTATGTGCGCATGATTGCCGATGAACTGCGTCGCAGAAGCCTTTTTGAGGAAGAACTGACAGAAGAATACATAGAGGATCTCTGCAAGGCGGCACCGCTTCACGATGTGGGGAAAATCAAGATTCCGGATTCTATCCTGCAAAAACCCGGTAGACTCACGCCGGAGGAGTTCGATACTATGAAGAAGCACACCACACACAGCAGTAAGATCATCCAGATGATCATCGGTGATGTGGAGGATGAACACTATGTGCGGATTGTGGAGGATATTGCCATGTTCCACCATGAGCGGTGGGATGGCACGGGCTATCCTGCGGGGCTTAAGGCGGATAAGATACCGTTGGCGGCACGTATTATGGCAGTGGCAGATGTTTTCGATGCTCTGTATGAGGAGCGGTGTTATAAGCCACCTGTGCGTCCTATAGAAAAGATCATGCAGATTATGAAGGACGGCAGGGGAACACAGTTTGACCCGGTGATTATCGATGTGTTCATGGAGATGCTTCCTATGTTAAAAGAAGTGCTGGGTATCAGTTAAGGAAGAAGGTAAGCTAATTTGGATGAGAGACAGTTTAAGAAAGATAAAATGAACAGGAAACTCGAACAGATCGTACTATGCTTTTTCACGATCTTTTCGCTTTCGATGTTTGTCTCATCGATTCTGTTGGATTGGAATATTTTGCTCAAGGAGATCATTCTTGCAACCATCGTGGCGGGATGGTTCGTTTATATTAGAAAATATCGGGACTATGAGTACCGTGCTAAGTTTCTGGCGGTCATGGCATGGGTGAATTTTGCCATCTATGCAGTACAGTCACACAACTTTACCTCGATGCTGTCTACGATGCTTGCGTTGATTGTCCTGTTGGGAGTGTTGGGCATTACCGATATTATCTATATTGATTTTTTCTGTACGACGGCGCTCATCGTCTATCATGGGTTTATTCTGCGGACCATTAATGTGGGGACGCCCAATGACATTCTGCGGACGAGCCTGCATGTGCTCTCGGCTTACGCGATCCTGCTTGTCACATGGATCTCAATACGCACGAAGCAGGAGACAAATGAGCAGCTTATAGAGAATATCCGTGAACTGGAGATCGTAGAAAAGAGCAAGGATGATTTTATGGTGAATATCTCTCATGAGATCAGGACGCCCATCAATGCGGTGTGTGGTATGAGTGAGGCGATATTACAGGAGGAAATTCCGCCTAATGTGAGACGGGATATCATAGATATTCAGACTGCGGGACGTAATCTTCTTGCAACGGTCAGCAATATTCTGGATTTTTCCGAGTTAGAGAGCGGTAAGATGGAACTGGTTGAGGAAAGCTACAATATAACCTCAACTATTACGGATATCATCAACATGGCGATGACGATGGAAAACGGTAAGAAACTGGAGCTGATCGTGGATTGTGATGCGAATCTTCCGAGCAACCTGCTGGGAGACGAGCAGAAGTTCAGGCGTATTGTCATGAATCTGTTGGAGAATGCCATCAAGTTTACAAGAGAAGGCGGTGTTATCCTGCGGATCAAAAGCCGGAAAGAGGAGTACGGCATTAATCTGCTAGTTAATATCAAAGACTCCGGTATCGGAATGGAGCAGGAAGATCTGGAAAAAATATTTGCAAGTTTCAGTCAGGTCAACTCCGGACGAAACAGGGAAGAGGGCGGTATCGGTCTGGGGCTTGCCATTACGCAGGCACTCGTGCGCAATATGGGTGGATTTATTACTGTGGAAAGCGAACCGGGGAACGGGACAGAGTTTCAATTTACGATCCCTCAGAAAGTGCTGGATGAGACTCCTATTGTTTCCATAAGGAACAAGAGCCGCATCTTCGTTGCAAGTTATATTAATATGGACAAATATAATTATTCCGTGGTGCGTGAAGGATATGAGAAATGTATGTGCCACATGGCAGAGCAGTTCGGAATCATGTTTCGTGTGTGCAGGAATCTTTCCGAATTGAAGCGTAGAATAGAGAATGAGAATTACACACATATTTTTATCGGTTGGGAGGAGTACAACGAGGATCGGGAATTTTTTGAAAAAATGTCTGAGGAGCTTAAGGTCGTATTGATACTTGACTATGATCAGAAGCTGCAAAACGGAAGTAATATGCTGTGTATTTACAAACCTTTTACCGTGTTGTCCATAGCGGCGGTATTAAACGGGGAAAAAGCGCTGCGAAGTGAGGAGCATCACAGCCGTTATCGTTTTACTGCACCTGCGGCGAAGATTCTTGTGATCGATGACAATGCCATGAACCTAAAGGTTATGGCAAGACTTTTGCTGCCTTATCAGATCAAAGTAGTGATGGCTCTTGGCGGACAGGAAGGACTTGATAAATTAAATAGCATGGACTTTGACTGTGTATTCTTAGACCACATGATGCCGGAGATGGATGGTGTGGAGACGCTTCATAAGATACGGCAGAAACCGGGAACATATTTTCAGACGCTTCCGGTGATCGCTTTTACGGCTAATGCCATCGGCGGCGCAAGGGAAATGTTCATGGAAGAGGGGTTTGATGATTTTATTGCAAAACCGATCGAGCTGAGTGTGTTGGAGAGAATGCTGCAGCGTTATATCCCGCAGCAGAAGCAGATAAGAGTAGAACCGCAGACAGGTGACGAGAGAAAATACGACAGTGTAAGAGCAGGTTCCGGTGCAGGGAATGATGGTCAAAGCGGCAGACAAAGCAATAATCAACGGAACATGGATTTTGAGCCGTGGGAGCAGGGAGCCGGTAGTGCCGGAGCGGATGCGACTTCTTTAAGGGGCACAGGGACAACTGTCGGGGCATCGGCTTCTACCCCTGAGGCAGATGGATTAGAAGCGCTGAGCCGTGCAGGCATCAATGTTTCGCAGGGAATCTCTTACTGCGGTGACAGGGAGGGACTGCGCGAGATCATTGCCATGTACCATGAGCAGGGAGCAGGAAGGAGCCGCCAGCTTCAACAGTTATTTGAAGAGCAGAATTGGAAAAATTATGCGATTACCGCCCATGCACTAAAAAGTAATTCCAGAGGAATCGGAGCGAATGATCTGGCGGAGATCGCTTTTGCCATGGAGATGGCAGGCAAGGAAAACCGGATCGAATATATTCTGGAGCACCACGCAGAGTTTATGAAGAAACACGAAGAACTGCTCGCGGCGCTTGCGGAGAATTCCTTTATCTATCCTGACGGGTATCATGACCCCGAAAGCGAAATGTCCGGTGGACAGGATAAGGGGAAAACCGAAGACGCTGATAAGACAAATGCCGATAGGGCAGATGCCGGACGGGACCTACAGGAGATTGAGGAGCAGATATTGACGGAGCAGATCGCTCTGATACGGGAGAAACTTGACAATTTTGAGAGTGACGGTATGGACGATATTCTGCAAAAACTGGAGAGTTGTACATACCACGGAATTGAACTGAAGGAAATGACAGCCGGAATCAGACAGAATGTGGACGAATTCGATTTCCTCGGCGCCGTCGGTACGCTGGATGAGTGGAATGAGAAACTTACGGGAAGTCAGAACGGAGGCAGTTATGATTAAGAGAATACGCAGGTTTTTACGATATCTGCTGAATGAGCGGGTGAGTTTTCAGGACAGGCTCATGCGAATTGCTCTGTTGTTGGCGTTTGCCGCCTCCATCATCGGAATGGGGTGTGTCATGCTGGGTGCGTCAACTATAGTATTATATGCATTGATACCGATGTGTGTTGTATCCTTTATTGCAATCAATATTTCAGCAGACCGGAGGAAAATCAAACAGGCATCCAGACTGCTTGTCTATACGTCGAATGTTATTTTGTTTCCGTTGATCTTTATTTGGAGCGGCGGGATAGAGAGCGGTACGCCGGTCTGGTTTGTGCTGGGACTTGTCTATGTGTTTTTGCTTTTTAACGGGAGAGAGCAGATCGTCGCGCTGATCGTTTCCATGGTATCTTTTCTTATTACATATTATATCGCATACAGGCGTCCGAATATTATGCCGACGGCAAGCCGCGCCTACAGCTTTATTGATTCTTATATCACAATGATCGTGGTGAGCTGTTTTGTTGGTCTGCTGATGAAGATTCAGGTAGAAACATATAATAAAGAACAGAAACTGGCGGAGGAGCAGAAGAAGGAAATTGAGCAGATTGCCCGGTCTAAAGATGCTTTTTTTGCGAATATGAGTCATGAGATCCGTACACCGATCAATACGATCATCGGTTTGAATGAAATGATTCTCAGAGAGGATATTTCCGATGAGATCGCCGAAAACGCCATTAATATTCAGAATGCCAGCAAGATGCTGCTGACTACCATCAATGATATTCTGGATCTGTCTAAGTTAGAGTCCGGCAAAATGGAGATCGTACCGGCGCAATATGAGATCAGCTCTATGTTCAGCGATCTGGTGAACTTGATCTGGATTCGCGCTCATGAGAAAGAGCTGGAGTTTAAAGTGGATATCGACCCGGAGATTCCGTCTATGCTCTACGGCGATGAAGTGCGGATCAAACAAGTAGTCACCAATATGTTGACTAATGCAGTCAAGTATACGGCGTCGGGGTCTGTTACTCTGACGGCGAAAGGGGAAAGGGTTGCGGCAGACCAGATTATGCTGCGGATTTCCGTGACAGATACCGGTATGGGAATCCGTAAAGAGAGTCTGGATCAACTGTTCAGTTCTTTCAAACGAGTGGATGAAGGGGATAACCGTAATATTGAGGGAACCGGACTCGGACTCAATATTTCCAAACAGTTGATGGAGATGATGGGCGGCAGGATCTATGTGGACAGTGTTTACCACAAAGGCTCCACTTTTACGATGGAAGTCAGACAGCGTATCGTGAATGTGCGTCCGATCGGCGTTATTAATTTTGCGGCGCAGAAGCAGCTAAACAACCGCACGAAATATAAACAGAGTTTTACGGCACCGGATGCAAGGGTGCTTGTTGTGGATGACAATGATATGAACCGTATGGTGGCAATCAAACTGCTCAGAGGTACAGGAATCAAGGTTGACACGGCGGACAGCGGTAAGGAGTGTCTGAGACAGACGGCGGAGAACCAGTACCATGTGATTCTGATGGATCATATGATGCCGGATATGGATGGCGAGGAGACGATGAAAGCGGTGCGTGCCCAGACGAAAGGGTTCTGTCAGAAAGTGCCTATCGTTGCCCTGACGGCAAACGTCATGACGAACGCCGAGCAGGTTTACCAGAATATGGGATTTGACGGATATCTGGCAAAGCCTATCAATGCGGCGCTTTTAGAAGCAAGCTTGTTGAAATACCTGCCATCGGAACTGATCGAGTATGTTGCACAGGACGACAATGATGAGATGGAGGAGACGACAATCAACCGTGTGACCGGCGTAAGGAAACGGAAAGTCGCCATCACTGCAGACTGTATCTGCGATCTTCCCAAAGACCTGCTTGAGAAATATCAAATCAGGCTGATGTACTGCTATGTTCATACAAAAGAAGGGCGGTTTTGCGATCTCTTCGAGGTTTCCTCTGACAGTCTGTTAAACTATCTGCAGACGGAAGGTAATTTCGCTCATTCTTCCACGGCGGAACCTTCGGAATATGAATATTTCTTTGCGAATACGCTGGAGATGGCGGAGCATGTGATACATATCACGGCTACCGTTGATTTAAGCGGCGCTTACCCGAACGCGCTTCAGGCGAGCAAGAGCTTTGATAATGTCAGGATCTTGGATTCGACCCATATCAGCAGCGGTCATGGTCTCATGGTGCTGTATGCCGCGGCTATGGCAGATGCAGGCAAAAATGTAGAGGAGATCTGTGAGGCTTTGGATGAACTTCGTGAGAGGGTATGTTCCAACTTTCTTGTTCCGAGTACGGCAGCGCTTTACCGCAACGGCAAAGTCAGCGCTGCTGTGCATAAAATATGCAGTGGACTCAATCTTCATCCTGTGCTTCACATGTCCCAGAATGAATTGAAACTCTGGAAGATAGAGATGGGTAATATGAAGCGTGCAAGGAGCAGATATGTAGGGAAACTGCTCAGGCACAGTAAACAGATCGATACGAGTGTTCTTTTTCTCACTTATGCCGGATGCACGGTACATCAGATTGAGGAGATTCTGGAAGAAGTGGAGAAGTATATTCATTTTGACAGAATCATTACACAGAAAGCGTCGGCAACTGTGTCCAGCAACTGTGGAGTGGGTGTGTTCGGATTGATGTTTGTGAGGAAGAAAGAAAAGATAGAATAGGATCGGAGAAAGTCGTGCGGATATGATCACAGTGCGGAATCTTAAGAAATATTATGATAATGGTGCAAATGTTGTGCGTGCGCTTGACGGGATCAATCTTGAGATCGCTGACGGAGAATTTATTGCCATAGTGGGTGCATCGGGCAGTGGGAAGACTACCCTGCTTAATATGATAGGAGGTATGGATGTGCCTACGGAGGGAGAAGTAATTGTGGACGGTGTAAATCTTGCAGACTTGCGGGAGGAGCAGCTTGCCGTATTTCGCCGTAGAAAAGTGGGGTTCATCTTCCAGAATTACAATCTTGTTCCGACGCTTACGGTGGAGGAAAACATTCTGTTCCCGCTCGATTTAGACGGCTCTGCACCCGATAAGGATTTTTTAAAAGAGGTGGTGAGTCTGTTGGGGCTTGCGGAGCGGCTGCAGGTGTATCCTTCCATACTTTCGGGTGGACAGCAGCAGAGAGTGGCAATCGCAAGAACACTGGTGTCAAAACCTGCGGTCATACTGGCGGATGAACCTACTGGGAATCTGGACTCCCGAAACGGGCAGAATGTGGCAGGGCTTTTAAAAATGACAACACAACTTTACCATCGGACGTTAGTGCTTATTACACATAATCAGGAACTTGCGCAGCTTTCGGAGCGGGTGTTGTATATGGAAGACGGGAAGCTTAGGGCATAAAGGGAATTTTGCAGGATATGTTGGAGAATAATAATTTTAAAATATGCCGCAGGCTGGTGCGGCGGGAGTTTCAGTTTCATAGGGGACGCAGCATACTTCTTATGGCAGCGATCGCGCTGGTGAGTATGTTGTGTACCTTTTCTTTTGCGCTGGGAGCTATGGTCCGTGACGGGCTGATGTACAGTTATCAGATTCGTTACGGGTCTACGAGTCATATCCTGTATTACGGACTAAACAGCGCTCAGGCATCGGCGATCATGCATCATGCCGATGTGAAAAAGACAGTCACGTTAAGGGCGATTGGAATTCTGTCAGATGATATGATGGAATACCGCAGTGTGAAGCTTGCGGAGGTTTCACCCGATTGGGCGCAGGCGACGGAGTCTGTTCCGGATTTTGGGAGGATGCCTGAGGAGGATCATGAGATCGCGCTGGACGAGCTTACCATGCAGTCGCTGGCAATTCCGAGGGAAATGGGTGCAGAAGTGGTTTTGCGTTGGACGCCCGTGGATGGAGGCAAAGAGCGGACAGATACCTTTCGTCTGTGCGGGTGGTGGAGAAGTGATATGGGTTCCACGGAGACTTGCGCGTGGATTACGCCGGAAGCGGCGGACGGGCTGTGTCCGGACGCTCCGGACCTTGTGACGCTTGGAGTGACTTTGTACCGTCCGGATGATCTGGATGTGCAGGCGGAAGAGCTGCTTGCCGATCTGGGGGTGGACGGTGTCACTTATACGACGAATCTGGCATATAACGAAGTAAGATTGGAACGGGCGAACAGAGAGGCAGTGCCCTTTTATGTGATCAATATTGCAGTTGCGGTGTGCGGAATACTGATGATATATAATATTGTGCGTATTTCCGCGGGACAAAATGTAAGGTTCTACGGCAGGGTGAAGAGTCTTGGCATGAGTCCGAGGCAGATCGGCAGACTTTTGTTGGGACAGGCGATGTATTTATGTCTGCCTGCAATTCCGATCGGCTGGATACTGGGATTCATACTTTATGCCATAGTTGCTCCGTATGTGATTCTTAATATAGGCGGACTAAATCCGGGGATTTTATTTTTCAGGCTGAGTCCTTTTGTGTGCAGCGCACTACTCACATGGATGATAACGCTGATTGCCTGTGCCCTGCCGGCAAGGTTCGTGTCAAAGATCAGTGCGGCTGATGCCATACGGTTTACGGAAGGCGTTAAGATGAGTCGTTCAGATCTAAAGAAAGCAAAGCCGCGCCGCACCAAGATACCGCTTGGGGTATTGTCGGGAACCGGACGGGATAAGAAAAAATCGGCGATCGCAGCTTTTTCCATGCTGTTTTCCCTGACTCTTATGTGTGCTTTCTGGACGCAGTATGTCAGCAGCGATGAAGATAAGTATCTTGAGGATATCGCTTACAGCGACTATCTGATTGCGGATGCCTCCGCCGCTAATACTTTTCAACGATATAATCCTTGGAGTCGGAGCATCACGCCGGAGTTTAGACAAAAGCTTGCGGAACACGAGGCGGTGACAGACTTAGGGACGATACGCACGATGGAAGTGCCTATGTATGCAAGCGAGGAAGAACGTGCCCTGATTGTAGAGAATTTTGAGGGCGAAGAGCAGGATGGCGTGATAAGAAAAGAGGTTATGGCAGGTTCGCCGGACTGGATAGATGGTTATGAGAAGTTTCGGGAGACCGGAGAATATATTGGTATCGCTGTAGGGATAGACGGACTGGCGGCACGAATCGCGCTGACTGAGGGAGAATATGTGGAAGGAGTTTTTGACGCAGAACGTTTTAACACGGGAGGTTATGTGGTCGCTTCGGGAGCCAGCACCACCTCTTTTGTATCGACGCCTCCGGTGGGAAGCCGTGTGGAAATCGGTGGACGTTCTTTTGAGATCATGGCGGCTGTCTCCTATAAGAGTCGTATGATTACCGGTTCCGACAGCCGGAAAGCGGAATTTAATATTTCCTATTATATGCCGGTTTGGACCTATGAGGAATTATTTCCTGACAGCGGTGTCAGGAACATAATGGTGAATATTGACCATGATAGTCAAGAAAATTTTGAAAAATTTCTGGAAGAACTGATAGGAGATACCGGCATTTGGGTTACAATGCGAAGCGATCATCAGTGGAATTTCAGGAACGCACTGTTTCATACTTATCTGATTCCGATGTTTGTGGGTGGGGTTCTTTTGCTGATCGGTATATTGAATTTCGGCAATGCATTGGTGACAGGTGTGCTCGTGCGAAAAAAGGAACTGGCTGTGTACGAGAGTCTGGGTATGACGCGGTCGCAGATTCGGAAACTGTTGATCTATGAAGGGCTGACATACGGTGGTGCGCTGACCCTTTTCCTTGTGCCGACGGTGTCTGTGCTGACATGGCTGTGGGGAAGATGGTGGCTTGCGCACTCTTCAAGTGCGTGGTGCGCTACATGGCAGTATTCTCTGCTGCCGATGTGGATCGTGCTGCCGCTGTTGATTGCGCTGTCACTTGCGATTCCGCAAAGCTGCCTTCATGTGATTATGAAGGAGAGTGTGACGGAGAGATTGAGGGTGGAGTGAGGAAGGGCTAAAACTTTTAATTTCGTTGAAAGCGGAAATTATTGATGATAGAATATATTCAAAATCATTTGATTCAAATTAAGTATAGCAGATGAAATATCCGTCTAAGATCATATGAAAAAGGAATGTTGATATGAGTGAAAGAGCTGAAATAATTTTTATGCAGGTCAGATTGCTCCGTCTTGCATCGGAAGAATGGAATATATCTGTCCAGCAAGTAAATGAGCTGTTTGATAAGTATAGTATCCTTAAGTTTATTGAAGAGTGTTATGATGTTTTTCATATGGAAGGTGATTATGCGGTATTTGATGAAATCAAAACTGCGCTGAAAAATAAGGGGGTAGACGTAAATGCTGGAATTATCTGATGGTATGCTTCTATATCATGGGAGTTACTGTGAAGTAAGAACCCCGGATTTGGAAGATCAGTTTTGTTTCAGAACAGATGAAGGCTTGAAATGCCTGTCGTTTGTGGAAAGTGAGCAGATATGGAAAAATTAGAAAATGTCACGGAAGAACAAAAGAAGTTTGCCATAGATGCAATGGTCACGTTGGTGGTCGAGGAACTGGTCAATGACTTAAAGATTGATCCGGCGATAGTAGTAAAAGATTTTGTTTCATCAAAGACAGGAGCATTGTTGTATGATGAATCGTCTAAGCTTTGGTGTGATGGTCCGTCTTATATAGTGAATATGTATAAAGAAGAATTGAAACAAAATTAAATAAAAAATGATTTGTAAGCTATTCTCTGTCTATAAGGTTCTTGTTGAGCTTTGCGGCAGGGGATAGCTTTTTTGTGTGTAAAATCTCTAAGGTCACAAAATTGTACCTTTTCTGTACCTTGATTGTGACTTAGGGCTGTTACAATTTTCAATATAAGATTTAGAGACATTATTATGGTTGACGTGAGAATCTACAGTGACGTAAGAAGCTATAGTGACGCGGGAATCTATATTGAAAAAAGAAAGGCAGGGGAATCATCTATGGACGCGATCGTAAAAGCTACGGGTTTAAAGAAATATTACGGTGAGGGAGAGGCGCTTGTCAAGGCGCTTGACGGTGTGGATTTAGAGATTGAGAGGGGGAAATTTACAGCTATTATCGGTACGAGCGGAAGCGGTAAGTCTACGCTTCTTAATATGTTAGGCGGGCTGGATGTGCCAAGCGAAGGAAGTGTCAGGATCGGCACGCAGGAATTGTCTGAGTTAAACGCAGAACAGGCAACGATTTTCAGGCGCAAACAGATCGGATTTATTTTCCAGAATTATAATCTTGTGCCGGTGCTGACTGTATGGGAGAATATTATTTTTCCACTTTCATTGGACGGACGTAAGCCGGATCAAAAGTTTATCATGGAAGTCGTTGAACTTCTCGGTTTGGAGAGTAAACTTGACAGTCTTCCGAACCAGCTTTCAGGAGGGCAGCAGCAGAGGGTGGCGATCGGGCGGGCATTGATCTACCAGCCCGCGATCCTGTTGGCGGACGAGCCGACCGGAAACCTTGACCGGAAGAATACGGAGGAGATCATCTCCCTTCTGAAACTGTCCAACCGCCAGTATAAGCAGACCATCCTTTTGATTACACATGACGAGAATGTGGCGCTGGAAGCAGACCGCATCATTAAAGATAGAGGATGGGAAGATCATCTCGGATAAGGCGGTGCGGCCATGAATATCATACGGGAATACAGTTTAGACCAGGTGCGCAAAAACCGCCGTACTTCTGTTTCCATTATTGTGGCAGTCCTGATCGCTTCCACTTTTTTATGTGCCTTGTTTGTTTTTGCGCAGAGTTTCTGGAACCAGATGGTACAGCAGGAAGTTTATACCTCCGGGGATTGGGATGCGGAGCTTATGGATGTCCCGGCAGACAGGCTTGGCATAATCAGGGATAATGGCGGTGTGGAGACAATACTTGTAAAAGGGGATAACCAGACTGCCTTTCTGCCGGAAGGGACGGCGCTTCCGTATCTTTTGATACAGAACTGCGACAGAGGCTATTGGGATGCCATGTATGAAAAGAATATGCTCCTGAGAGGGCATATCCCGCAGGCTCACGGTGAGATTGTAGTCAGTAAGGACTTCTTTTTGCAGAATCCGGCATATGGGATCGGGGATACACTTGCCGTGGAGGTGGTCAGCCGGAAAAGCAATAATGCGGCAGATATCCAGCAAAAAGATTTGGCCAGTCTGACCATTGTGGGGGAACTGGATGTGTCTGTTTCTTCCGGCTATGGAGGTTACCTTGCCTATGGTTTTATGGAGCCGGAGGAGCTTTTGCCAGACAGCGAGGTGGTGGTCTACCTCCAGATGAAGCAGCGTGGGAAAGTATATACGGCAGTTCCGCAGATTGCAGAGGCAGTTGGGCTTCCAAAGGATGAATACGGGGATTACCCATGCCGCTACCATGCTGCGCTGCTTGGCTGGCATGGTGTCTATTCGCCGGGGAGTTTTTGGGAGAGTGATGTGCCAAAGCTGTTCCTTGGGCTTCTGCTTGCAGCAGGCGCGTCTATGTCGGTATTTGCCTATATCATAAGGGGCGCTTTTGGAATTTCGGCAAAACAGAAGATCCATCAGCTTGGCATCCTGAAATCTGTGGGGGCGGGGCCGAAGCAGATAGGAAGGACGGTACTTTATGAGGCGTGTATCCTTTCGGCTATTCCCATCCTGCTTTCAATGGTTCTGGGATACCTGTTTTCCCTCGGTGTCCTTTCTGCCTATTCTGATATGACCAGTGAAGTGTTCGGGAGCAGGATGGAGGTGTATCTTTCCCCGGCAGCGGCGCTCATGGCGGCAGTGCTTTCCTTTGTCATGGTCCTGCTTGCCGCACACGGGCCGGCGAAACAGGTGGCTAAAATCCTGCCCATAGAGGCAGTCCGTGGGGAGCAGTACAATGTATCCATGAAAAAGGCGAAGAGCCATCCTTTCCTGACAAGGCATTTCGGATTCCTTGGGGAGATTGCGGCAAACTCAGTGGGTGCCGGGAAAAAACTGTACCATACCTGCATGGTGACGCTTTCCCTGTGTATGCTCCTTGCCTTTGGGTTCCTTGCGGTTTTTACGGCTTCCGATATCAGTAATGCGCACGCAGAATCGATGAATCATTTTGATGTGAATATTACGCTGGGAACGGGGGAGCGGATAGAGGATGCACTCCTTGCAGAACTGAAAGCGGTGCCGGGGGCGCAGGAAACCAGTGTCTATGCAATGGCAAGCTGTGCCGCATGGCTTTCCGGGAGTGACCAGTCAGAGGAATTTCTCAGGGCAGGAGGTTTTGATGCCGCAGACGGTTTTATAGTGCAGCGGGACGGGCGTTACCGTGTGCCCTGTGTGCTGGTGGGGATGGAGCAGGAGGAATACAATGACTGCCTGCGGGAAGCGGGCGTGGAAATTTCGCCGGAATCCTCTGCCGTCATTGTGAACAGTGTGGTGAAAGACCCCGGCGCAAGGGATTATGAGACAATGCAGGAAACAATCCCTTATCTGGATCTGGAGCAGGGAAAGCAGTTGGAACTGACGGAGAAATATTCGGATTTCGCGCAGGGAGACTATGAATTTGTGGTGGATGTGGCGGCAGTCCTGACCTCAATGCCGGAGATCGGTCTTGATCCTTCGTTTTATACACTGCCTGTTATCGTGCCGATGGAAGAGTATTACTCCATCATAGGAAATTTCTGTGATGAGATGGAGGTGTATAATTACAGGAACTATGTAAACTATGTTGTACCCAATGGCATGGATGAAGAGATTCAGAAAGAGGCGGAAATAATATGCAGCTCCTATTTGGGAAGCAGTGATTTTATGACTTCCAGTAAGACGGAGCGCATGAGAAACCGGGGGAGGATGACAGGGGCAACAATGTTTATCGTGTGCAGCCTTGCGGCGCTGTTCGGGATCGTGGGTATCTCCTCAGTGCTGTCAGCAATCCTGAACAGTTTAGGTCAGAGACGAAAGGAATTTGCCATGCTCCGCTCGGTAGGCGTGGATGAAAAGGGAATCCGTCGGCTGCTTGGTATGGAAGGGTTTCTTTTGTCTGTCAGGCCGGTACTGACCGGGCTGCCGCTGCTCACTATTGTATGCGTTGTGCAGTGCTACATGATGGGCGTGTCCGTCATGGAGTTCATTTCTGATTTTCCAATATGGGCATTGGCGGTGTATATTATCATGGTGCTGTTCGTAATAAATGGTATTTATGTACTGGCATCTAAGAAAATTCGGGATGATGTTATTGTGGAAGCGATAAAGGATGACACGGTATAGGAAATGTCCAAGTAATAGGAAAGTGGCTTGTGATGTATATAAGAAAAGCACGGAAAACCTCAAATCCTA
>JAAGKN010000083.1_pt1 | contig 75238 bp, 130 predicted proteins | sample 6206371 | NCBI WGS metagenome assembly JAAGKN01 (sample SAMN11533720, study PRJNA540317) | gut metagenome | isolation source: fecal pellets from male and female animal of same cohort | host: Peromyscus leucopus | place: USA:CA | collected 2017 | reverse complement strand
TTCGGAGACGCAATGTTTATTGTTTAGAGGATGTATATTTGTTATTGCCTACCTTTGAAAAGGCTATAAATCAAGCCTTTTCTCATTTTTGCACAAAATTAGAATTTACAAACCAAGGAATAAAAAGCGAAAAAATGTTATATCCTGCATATCACTTTCGACCCGATGTGCATAAAATACTTCTATTTTTGCACTATTAAACTTTGACCCGATGGTGCTAAACATGTACAATTTCATTCATAAAAATCGGACTGACACTTATTTCTCAATCTACTTTTTATTATTATTTTTAAACTGTGTTGTCTTACTACCCATAAATATCTATTGCAAAAGCCGAGGATGACTCCCTCGGCTTTTCCCTACCTGTTTTACCTATTATTTAGTTGTCAAACAGCAGTTTGAACTGCGCACTTTTTCGGCAGCAGCAATAACATCAACTACACGAGCGTCTTCAGCTAATTTTTCAAGGTCTTCCGCGACTTTATGTATAGCATCCCACAGTGCATAGAAAGCATTTATTGCACGATTGACTTTTTCAAATTCTTCCGGTACTATTTCGATGTCAAGATATGTACTTTCAATGGCATACATAAGTGCATCAACCTTCTCGTTGTCTGAAATTGCGTTAAACAGATTTTTGTTCATTGTTCTTCTTCTCCCTTGTAAAAATATTTACACTCAGTCACCGGAGAAGTAAATGTTTCAAAATCTTTGTTGATTTATGATTGGGAAGTTGTTACGGACCCGGTGCGAGCATCGAGATTCGTAATTTCTCTTTTTTCTTTCCGTCTCTTTCATCTTACACTAAATAAGTCTTGATAGCAAGATATAAATGAACTCATACTGCTTATTCGAAATTATGTCAAAGCTCTTTGGTTTTAGTCCTCTCAATAGCGAACACTTTTGACATCGTGCGCGATGCACAAATCATCATGTGCCACTTCCGCCGTTATATCTTCTGTGGCGTTATTCCAAAATTCCTGCTGTGTTCCGCTGCCAATGTTTTTCATATAACTTCCTTAGCTTCAAGGTGCTTTTGACCTTCTAATGTATGATTTTGGCTATTCCTATTCTTGTGCCAACACTTCGGACATTGATAGTCTTTAATACATATATCCGCCTGTACCTGTGTTTCTAACTTACACTCTCTACATTTTACACTTATTACCATTTCTACTATTTTTCTTACGCCTCCTGCATTCCACTATTACCCTTGTAGCAATGCCATACAAGACCATTTGACATTGCTACCGTTCCGATATAGTCCGCTTTTTCTATGTCCGAGCGCGTATGACCCGTGCCTGCTATCAGTATAGTCATATCCTGCAACGGACCTTCATGTGATATGCTATGTATATCCAAATCGGTTGTATAATACATAACAAGTCTGCCATTTTGTTCTTTTACCGCAATCGGTTCAACTTTATTTCCCGGCAGTGATATTATTTGTTTGTCTTGAATAGACAACCATTGTTCAAGTATTGTCACCGCTTATTCCTCCTAATAAAAGTTTTAACTATTTACGTTTTCAGCGTCTTTAAACATTACCACCCTTACATATTCGTAGGTCTGAATTTCCGTGTTCTCAAACGGAAATTTTCCACAATACGGACAGTGGATAGTGTCTATAGCCTCCTCATCGTCAAGCTCATATCCTGTCCAATTAGGGGACAAATCAACAACCACTGCATCGGATTCGCATTCAAAAAAGTCACATTCTATATCACTGTCATTCCCATCCCAGTTAAAGTGACCGACTTTGAATGTCATTATCTCTTTTCCGCATTTTTCACATTTCATTTTCCGCCCTCCACTGTATCAATATACTTAGCTTCGTTGATTGCCCAAATTCCACACATATCTGCAATTTTCCGCCTTACTTCTTCATAGGTTTCAAGGGTGTGCATATAATCGTCAACGCCTGCTGTAAAGGATATAACAGCCGTGCCGTCCTCAGCCTTTGAAATGCTATCAACATTATCAAAATTGATAAGCATTATACCATTAGATGTTTCTACTTCTATAAAAGTGTTCGTATTCCTCATTTCCGTCCCTCCGCGCAACTTCCGCTTCCTCACGGGTTAGGAATACGGTTTTGCCTATGTTATCACTATGTACAAACTCAATCCACACACCATCAAAAGATGATATCTTCAATAATGTTCCGTATTCATCGTGAGCAAATTCCGTAACAGCACACGGTTCAATGTCATTAAGATTTACAAGCACCCTATACACCGTATCGCCGACCTTGCACGGAAGCCGCACAAGTAAGCCCTGTTCCTCCAAGTCCTCGTATTCCGCGAGCTTATTCATTGCAAGAGTTAGTTCCGTCGCCTCTCTAAAAGGCTGTGTGCGACGTAATTCTGACAAAAACTCTGGAAACCTTGCGACCTCTGCGTGTCCGCTTTTTTTATCGTACATTGTCAATCTTTTCATCTTACAAACCTCCTTTTAGTGACTTTATTTTATAATAAGTATCAATAGCGTTTACTTTTACTGGCTCGAGTTCAAATACGCTATTCCAAAATGCTTTTGCTGCATAATTTGTGTTTAGAATAGTTAAGTCTTTTAGCATGCCATATTTTTTTATGTAGTCTAAAATTGCCTTTTTACCATATCCCCGTTGCCTGTGTTCAGGTAATACGTACAATCCCTGTATGTACTTATCTTTTACACATAACAACCCTATTACTGTAGTGTGATCCATAATGCGTATTACTTCATCGCACTCAGCTAATACACGGGGTGCATACATAGTTTCTATCTCTGTTCTAAACTTTGTATACAGTTCGCAGTCTGTCATATACCAAGCCTCCTGTTCCACATCTCAACAGCCGCATTTTCTGTTTTAAACCACCCACTATTTGCGTAACATTTTGTACAGATTACATTTTTTCGCATTGCAGGTTGCCAATATCTCTCAGCCCTTATGGATGCCATTCCTCCGCAAAACGGACACGGCTTTAATTCTATTTTATTTTTCATTTCAAGCCCTCCTGTTCCGTGATTCTGTCTCCTGCCGTTCCCTTGCTTCTTCCTCTTCCCACTCTTCCAAGAATTGCTCCAAATTCATCCGTTGTGTCAATATTTCCTCACGCCTTAAAGGAGTCCACCCTTGATTCGGGTCTCCGTAACTTCGTCCTTTGCATTCCTCATACGAACCCATATATGAAGCCGAGACAAGTTTAAGAGGATATTTAAGACGGTCAATTTGTCCGTCACAACATCCGATTTGTATTCCCAGATTTCGATTTTTTCTTGTGTGCTCATCCATCGTTTTAAGAAGCGGAAACTCTCCATCAAATTTAAGCCGCTCTCGTACTGTGTATTTCTCAAACGGAACCTTTGCATCAGCATTCCAAAATGCAAGAATTTCATACATGTCATACATAGGCTTTCCGTCCTGACGAATACCAAGATAGCCATAATCTTGATAATAATCTTTAATGTAACCGCCTCCAAATTCCTTTGGAATCAGGAACTTAAACGGTTTATTATCTACAATGTTCGCAACTTTGGTCAAATCATCCGCTTTCAACCAACTAAAGCTTCCCATCACTTACTCCTCCTGTTCCACGCCTTTTCCATTGCCTTGAACTTCTGCCGCGTATTTTTCCACTCACGATTTCTCCATAGCCACTTTACGCAGAATATGTAGTATTTAAGCATTGTTATCACTCCTATGTATTTGTTTGTGACACGCTCTGCACACTGTAATCAGATTGTCAGGGTCGTCCGTGCCGCCATCTTTCACCCGTGTAACGTGATGTACGTCCAATTGCCCGTCCGTTGTTGGCAGCGGTACACCATGCGGAGAATATTCACCGTGAAACTCTCCGCATACTTGACAGGTATATTTATCGCGCCGTAATATGTGTCCTCTATATCCCCCAACACTGCCGATATTAGCATACATTACAGGGCTGACAGCATTTAAGAACGCCTGCGAATGTTCTTTGCAACAGCAAGACGTCCGGCGCTTGTTGATGATTTTTTTGTTGCACCATTCACAGAACCCCTTTGCAACAAATCGAGGTCTTCCGAAGCACGTTTTTTCAGAACCATACAGTTTTATCGCGGTTGTAAGATTGATTAACGGCTTTCTTCTGTGATTCATTAGAATTCCTCCTCAACATAACACCAGCTCTGCGGCGGACGGGTAAGCCGATTAAGGCAAAATGTGTCATAGCATACTCCGTCTAAATCCTCGCTTGTTTCGACCCAGGCCGGATATTGAATATGCCCATATTTACAGCCGTCGCAATACTCATATTTATCAATGCAAAGCTTCCTTAACTCGCCCAACTCTCGCGGCTTGTCATATATAACAAGGTCTGAGATGTGCCAGCCGTAAAAGTTATTAAAGCTTTGCTTTTTTCCGCAAACATACTTGCCTATTTCATCAAGTGTTAATTGGCTTTGGCTTAACAAACGACTATTTGAGAGTTCGTCGTCTGTCATATCGTTGCTTGCTTCAATAAACGAGTATTCTACACCATCCTCATCTTTTATATGTCTATATATCGCTCGATAGACATTTTCAAACCTACTTGGGTATTCGATTTCATAAGTGTCTATCTCATCACATACAAACTCGCCTATGACTTTCCCCATATTTTGCTTAATCGGGATGAGCAAATCATTTTCTTTGGACTTGCTGACGTACACTGTTTTTGTTTGATACATATACACCTTAAACGGCGTCTCTAACTTCGGGCGCGTCTTGCGAAGTTCAACCGTCTTTTTCCCACTTGCGATTAACTCGCAGTATTGGGGTTTAAAACTTGCTAATACTGATTTCATTCCGACACCTCGCTTTCATAGTTCGCAAATTCTGTTTTATCGTTCGGTTTATGCAAAGCCAAGTCAACTGTATCTATGCAATTATAGCAAGGCGATTCAACCGTCATTTTACGCAGATGCCTACACGTTTTGCAAGGAGGTCTATCTACTCCAAACTCATCTATGTAACCTTTCATCCCATCTCCTCCAATAAATCCGCATTGTCGTGGATGTTGCCAATGACATCCATACGTGGTGTTGTATTTGGGGTTATCGCCGGAATATAACTCGTCATATTATCAAATTCTCTCAATGCGTATGCCGCAAAACCGTCAATATATCTCACCACAAAATATTGGTCGTCATATCTAACAATATCCCCTCAAATATCTTCTTGCCGTTTGTATCGTCAACCCCTGTGTACTGCCCGACAGTTTCTGGGATAACCTCTACCCACGAGCTCTGTTCATCTTTATCCCTCCATAAATTCCGGGCGTTATTCACCCTTTATAATCTTCAAATTTTTTGCACAGCTTATCCAAGTAGCATTTTGCTTTGCGGATATCTTCGTCTCCGCCCTTGTGCCGTTCGCGGGTCAGGTACTTTAAAACATTCCCCTTGCAGTAGCCCCGAAACTCTTCCGCCGTCAGCTTGTCCTCTATGTAGTCAATACACTCAATTTGTCCCTGCGTGTAATGCGCTGGGCTGTTGACGTTATCCGCCTTAATCTTTTGGTCAGCAGGCGGTACTTTGCACAGCTCATCCGCAAGCACGCCAATTATGTCCTCTTTGCTACAGTTACCATCTGTCCGCAAGCGGCGGACAACACAAAACTCATCACTCGCAACAATAACTTTAGCCACAATACTTTCTCCGCCATCCTCAAACTCTACAATATCGCCTATTTTAAATTTCCTGTTCACATCGCAATCCTCCAATCGTTATCCCTCACCCAGAATGCATCGCCGCATTGAATAAAATCCAACCAAGCAATTCTTATTGGTCTCTGTAGGATTGGCAAAAAGGGTACGCCTCCGCCTCCAAAACAAATTACTGTATTACCATGTACCATCAAAACGTGGCTCTGCTTGCGCTTTTTCTCGTTTACCGCCATAGGTAGTATAATCTGTTGTTATTAGGTCGTTATCAATATACCTTTTTGCGTCTTTTAGGCAACCAAACACCTTGCCATCAAACAAGTAAAAAATTTCATGCTCTTGCGAATAGTATTTTGTAACTTTTTTTATTTCGCATCCCTTATACTCGTGAATTATTTCGTTACCATAATGTAATATATCCATTTTTTACCTCGCTTCATAAACTTCATAAAAATCACAGTTTTTTGTTTTTACAACTTCTTTTGTACCAATAGGTGCATACATTGTCTTAAATCTTGACAAAGCTGCCTTTTTAGTAGGAAATTCAATGCCTTCTAACCACCTTGTATCAGACATCTCATCTTCTTTCAAACCTAAAATATATTTTCCTAAATGCCTTGAAACATAAGCAATTTTATATTCTTTCATCATTACCACCTCCGTAATCTCACTCCCATGCAATACAAGCATCATTTTCTTTTTCAGCTTGCCCGCTCCGCTAATCTTTTTAACCTGCGTTTATTCCTGCGCAACTGTTTCCATTTTATAAACGGCTCACTATGTAACACCCAGTAAAGCGCAATCATAAATCCAACAGCAATTATCTCCTCGCCGCAAGCGTGATAACCTCGTTCCCAATATGCTAAACATTTGAACAGTATTATAAGAACCGCTGTACCACCTATCCACTTCACCTTTCATCCCCCCTAAACTTATAAGTCGTCAATCTGTTCTGCCCTACAAATTAAAATCTTTTCATTTCCCGTCTCTATATCATCCATCACCGAGTACAGGATAATCGGTTTCTCCTCCTTTTTTAATTACAACTCTGTAACTTTTATTTATCCCACGTTTTGTTCTGTTAGCCAGTGCATAAAACGAATCAAGACTTGCACATCCAAGCTGCTTCTTACACTCTAACGCTGTTCCTTCCGCAAGAAGCTCGTCAGTTTTTGCACTATAGATAGCATAATAGTTCAAATCAAATCCGCCCCTTTTTTACCAAAATATTTATTTTTGTTACCAATCGGTAATAAACGCATAAAAAACACGTCTTTTAACACTCTGTAATTACCGATTGATATTTTTATTACTGTAATCTTATCTTACAATAAGCCACTTTAAATGTCAATGTTTTTTCAGATATTTTTTAATTTTTTTATAAAATATTCATTTCTAAACATTTTCCTCTGAAAACTTGAAATTTCGATTTTGGCTTTGAGAAAGCACAAGAGAATATAAGGTATATCAGATGACTTAAAAGACTAAATAATCTATTTTAACGAAAAATCCTCCCATCGATACATCGTTCTTTGAGAGGGTTTGATTCACATTTATTCAGTTTCGTTTTTTGTGCAGTTCCGTTCCATACTTTTCTATAAACATTGCGGCTATGTTTCCGTTAATGGGTAGTATTTTCGCTTTCTTTGTTTCGTCCTCTGGATATTCTACCAAAAAATACCGACCATCGACATCCATGTATAATTCTGTGGCTAATCCATCAGTATATTTATTTATTCCATCAGCATAAAAGTCATTCGCAAGTGGATAGGATGCAGCTGTGTCATAAATCACACCACCAACCATCCCCTTAGCTCTATTCCCTGCACCTTCAATTCTTACTTTTATCTTTTTTCCGGTTTCTCTGACAGTAAACGTAACATCGACACCGATTCCATCAAGTAAGTGGATAAAATCATCGGCTCTTAAAGTATTTCGTACAAGTCTGTGACTTAACTGCTGAGGCGACCAACACATATTAGCAGCAGCTTCCGCTTGTGTTTTTCCTGTTTCTCTCAAAGCGGATGATAGAATTTCTCTTGAAGTCAATATAACACCTCCAATTGATGTATTATCTTTAATATACATCAACGTAGATGAAAAGTCAATATTTTTCTCAAAATCGCTCATTTTTTCAATTTTCCTCTTTCTTTATCGAAAATCATCCGTGTTGTATATTCCCCTATTTCAAGTCGCAATTTCCCATCGGAACCACCCTATCTAACAATGTTTCATACATTCTTTTATACATATCACGTTCCATAGTAATCATATTGATACTCGCATCATCTGCCGAAACATTTTCTTTCTTTTTTGGTACATAAGCAGAGACGTTACACTCAATATGTTCTCCGCCATCCAAAGAAAGACTTATAGCAAGAGCATCATCTATCATTTTCATTTCTTCCTCAGTACAATATCCTATATAATTACCAAACCTTTCAACAGATACCGTTGTAATCTGCTCACACAATACTGTGCTTTTAAGGCTTGTACTAAGTATCGTTACATGGGTTGGCAAATCCGTTTTCGGCTGCGTGGTACAGTAAACCACTTCAACCACATTACTATTTGCATTGTTTAAATCATTAGATACAACAATACCTGGTCTTCCGGGCAACTGCTCATTGCCGGTAGCATTCGCTCCTTTGTTTATGTAGAATATATCTCCTCTTCTGATTTCTAATCTCGGCATTTTCTTTCCTCCTCGCTCGCCCAATCAGGGTCAAGTCCGCGTTTTCTTCGATTCTTTTTCCAACCTTTATACACGTTTATATCACGTTCATCAATGCTATATCCGCATCCCCTTGAAGTCCTGTTATAGACAAGCAAAGGTCGAGGATAGCCTGGCTTAGTAGCTCTAAGCACTTCATACTCACCTTTACACGGTTCTATAAACCACCCGCTTGTCCGAAGATATTGTTTCAAATCAGGCAACATACCATGTTTGACCGTTACTCTGTTTTTCATTCAACACTCCTCCTCATTGTCTTCATAGTCTAACGGATACCAATGATATTCACAGTCTTTATTTTCGCATACACCGTTCCACATCGCTTCTCCACACTTTGGACACTTAGTATATTCATATCCGCTATATCCAACTCCCATATACGCCCGCTTATAATATCTCATACAATCATCACCAACCTTTATTTCACACCGCATTTTCTCCTGATTTTATTTATAACTTCCTCCACTTTGTTATACATATCTTTATCTGTTTTAATACCTCTGATAGTCTGCATATCAGACCTTATCTTGACCGCGTTATCTAATGTATAATCAATAGACCATTCATTACATTCGTAAGGAACGTAAAAGCCATAACCAATAATATATGCTTCACATATTTGAAAATACAAATTTACGGGATGATTTTTAGTTGGACACCCACAATTGTGTATATCACAAAAGTTTCCCATCGTTCTGATTCGTTCTGCTACTTTTATATAGTCTTTCATGCCATTACTCCTTCATACGAAAATAGACTTTATATGTTAATACATTCCAGAAAATTCATCTGTAATTATCACATCAGAACTATTATGCCTATCTAATAAATTTACCAAGTGAGCCTCAACATCATCCAAAAGTTCAGAATAAACGCTGCCGTAAAGCGGTGCTTCGTTATCTGTTTCTCTTTCATCATCTTCCGGGCTGGGAATTTTTATCCCATAATTGCAAAGTACCGATTCAAAAAGCTCTATTATTTGTGCCGCTTCATCATGTGTATATATTTTAGTCATCCTAATTCCTCCTTCTATTTTAGGTGTCTTATCCTCCATAAAGTCCGACCATTCCAAAATTGTATACCCTTTTTCCTTATACCATTGAAAATAACAATATGCACCGGCATTAAATTCATAGCACGTCTGATTTTTGTATTCGTCGTAGTAATTGTTCAAATAACTGTCTCCCGAGCACCATTTCCTACCCGCTCTATGTAAGATTTCGAGAAAGTTATTCGCTTCCTCTTCTGTTGCGCAATGCATAACGTAATCACCTTTGTAATCATCAAGGTTAAAATCTGTTTGCACATAAATCACCTCTTATTCTTATAAAACTAATCTTTTATCATCAAATAACTTCATCTACAATTCCCAGTTTCAAAGCGTCTTCGAGATGTATATACACATCCTTCTTCTTTTCCCGAATATCATTTATATATTCTCGTGTGATATTAGTTCGTTCTATAACATATTCTTCGTTCTTTGCGTTAATAAAATCCATTTCTTCCCTATCTTCGACTAAATCTTGATATTTGCCCCGTCTATGGCAAGTCATCTGATGATACATAAAAGTTGTGTGTCGTGAAGCAAAGCGTTTGTGTCCCGACAAGAAAATCTGGAACGCAGCACTCATTGCATACCCTGTGCAATATGTATAAATCGGAGTCTTAGATTTCTCAATAATATCTATCAACGCCCACATATCATAAGTTACGCCGCCAAAAGAATTTATATATATACAAATCGGTTTTCTTTCAAAATCGCGTTTCTGCTCCTCTTCCTCATCGTCTTGCTGTAATAAGAATAGTAAATCAAAACACATTCTCCCAACAGAAGCAGAATCGATGTCGTCCGAAAGGTAAAACAATCTTTTGTCTATATTTACAAACACATTTTTTTCGTCTGCCATAACCTTATATCCCCCCTAAATTAAATCAGTCCTTGTATTCGAGTTCTTTCCACTTGTTCGCAGCACACATGAAATTATGTGTGAGTTCGTCCGTATCCATTTCTACTGTCGGAAGTTCGTTCGTGTCTTGCATATCTTCGACTGAAAGTTCAAAATACGGATGGTCTGCCTGTTCATCATAGTTATATCCCAAACTCACAAATGTCTTTTCCGGCAAGCCAACAACGCCCGGTATAAAGTATTCTCCGTCATACAAGCTATCGCAGATAAGCTGTTTCTGCTTGTCTGTTAAACTTCCTTTAATAACAGCTTCATTCCACACTTTATAATTATCTGCGTCCCTATATAGATAACCAATCTTTGTATTCATAAAACGCCTCTTATTCTATTTATTTTTGTCTATGAGCGTAATCTTTCTTTTTCCTAAACTGCAATAATCTATCAACATCAAACTTTTCTTTTTTCCGTATGGGTTAGTGCATACATACCTTACGCCATCATCTTTGATATTCGTCCTTTTTTTACACCAAATACAATCATTGCAATTCACAATCTTGACAAAATTATTTATATCCTTAAAATGCTCACATTCAACAGAATTACTTGTCGCTCTTTGGCGAAGAAATTCACAAACATCTGAGTGAATACAATCATTACAATCCATTACTCATCACCACATTTCACTTGAAATTCACCACATATCTCCTCTAAAGCATTGTCTATACTGTCGTAATCAAACATTAAATCGCTATCATCATACAGTTTTCTAACACACGCGTTTTTGAGTTCTTCTGTTATGTTTTCGGCATCGACACGAATTATATCTTTGAGCCGATAGTCAACTTCTTGTTTGATAAAAGAAAGCAAAGGACTGTCTGTATTCTGTTCTCCATATAAAAGATAATAAATTCCCTTGCTATGGCGTTCATCAAACCATTTCCATATTTCTTCTCTGTCCGTTCCTGCCGGAAAATGCAAAAATTCCACTTCCATCTGTTTTGTCTCCGGATTCATAGGAACATCTGAAAAATCATGCCACCATTCTTCCAACCTTGAATCGCGCGAGGCGAGCGTTTCAATCTCACCGCTTTTAAAGTCCTTCATTGCATTCATCCCCTTTCTCATTAACAACAAATATGTAACTTCCATCTTTGAGTACAGGCATTACTTGTGCCGTCTCCTCCATGCTGTCGAATAGAATTATTGTATACGGTTCCTCGGCATACTCAAGCATATCAACAAAACATGTTTTGCTGTTTACAAGCAAAATTCCACCGCATCTATTTGCTCTTTCGTCCAACTCAATCTCCGTAATTGTCCTGCCGTTCGGAGTTCCGCACTTCCACGAAAATTCGTTTATCCTATATTCCGTATAATTTTCCTCATCCGTGTTTTGATTATATTCAACACAAGATAAGAGAACCACTTCCCCTTGGTATATATCAACTGCATATGTATCCTCCGACTCAAGCTCAAGATAGGTTTTCTTATCAATGATTTTCATTTGTATTCCTCCTTACGCCGTTCTTCTTGACATTCAGCCCATTTCATGCATCTCCTTACACTCTACGAGCGAGCCGCATTTGATTTCGATTCTCTTAAAATTTTCGTTCATCAAATAGTCTCCATCTTCCCAATATTTCATGGCTTTATTAACCGCCGCTTTTCAGTTTCCGCTATAATGGTGATTGTGTTTTCGAGTGTTTCAGTTATAGTAATCTCAAATTCTTTCATATTTACCTCCTTGCTTTTCGCGTATTTGTATGCTATACTAATGAATGCAACGGAATAAACTTTCGTTGTATCCATCGACCGTCAGGTTCTTTCTACGCATCCATGCGTGTGAGAACCTGACATTTTATTTTTCTCTTCACCGTAAGCTATGTAATCGATACAATCTAAAACATCTTCGGCGTTATGCCCTTTAGCTTTTAACCAATCAGACAACCTCGCCATCTCAAAAGTGTTCATTTGGTCCCTATTCTCCGACATTTTATATACACCTCCAATCTCTCTTGATTTTTGCACGCCTTTATGCTATACTAAAGATGCAACGGAGACAGGTCCGTATGCACCTCTTGGAAATGTCGGTTGGGTTATCCGTTCGGATTCGACATTTCCTTTTGTTTTACATTCGTTTCATTCGCTATGTAATGCAAACACTCAATTATTTCGTCCGCGCTATATCCCTTTGCTTTCAGCCAATCAGACAATCGCACAACTTCAAGTGTTGTCAACTTCTTCACCTCCTCTTTCTGTCCAAACACATCTCCTGCCAAATGTATTCAATGTTTATAGGATTGATATATCCTACAATCTTATCTTACAACACCTATCACCTAAGTCAATGGATTTTCCAAAATAATACATTTTGTTTCGTTTTTTGTCTATGTTTCATAAATGCAAGGCTTTGGTATTGTGATATTTTCTTACTACTGTTCAAAACAACAAAAGTCTTCATCGCAAGAGAAACATTGATATTTATATCCGTCAACCATGCTTGGAAACAACGGACTACCGCATCTGAAACAATTCTTTCCTACATCTTCAAGAATGGTAAATAATAATATGCCGCAAATCTTCCTCACTATCTCCATTATCTATAAGAAACTGAACCGCTTCACCCTTACTTTTGAAGATTCTTATTACACCATCATCCAGCAAGTGTTTCATTTTTTCATTTATGGTAATTCCATCAATCGGTATTAAAACATCCGCTTTTTTCATCTCACTTTTCTCCTTATCCGTGATACTTTCCTAAATCCAAAGGAATTGAATCCAATATATTTATATATACTGTCTATTCGCTAAAAACGCTTCTATCAAGTATTTTCCTGACGCTCCACCAATTTTGCGAGTGCTTCGTTCAACGTAGCTTTTTATCTTTTTTAATCTCTCCATCATTCAATCCTCCTTCTCCGGCAGATTGGCAATCCGTTCCGCTAAATCTGCCGCTGTGTTATAATCATTTACGCCATAGCCACTTGATACGATATCTAAGTTGCTGTTTTGAACTTCTACGCTTCAACTTCGGCAATAGTCGCCCTATCCACGGCAGCACCCATCCCGCCATAATAAATCCCGAAATAAACGCAAGAAATACTATATCACTATATACTCTTTCCGTCATTCGCCCTCCTGTTCCGCTATTTTGTTGCACAACGCCTCGCCCTTTTTCAAATATCTCCACACAGTTCTTTGGGAGTAGTACGTTGTACGCGCTATATCTTCTGCTGAAAATCCTTGCAAATATCTTAATTCCATTATGTGTCTTATAAGCGGGTCGTCGATTGCCTGAATACAATTCAACGCCGCTGTTTTTTCCTCGTCAAGTTTTTTAAGCGTTTCACTTAAAGCAGCTTTATACTTTGGCAAATTCCTCGTTTTTTCGTTATAAACGATAAGGCTTATTGTGTTTGCCTCTTTCTCTAAATTTTGGATGTTGACTAACGTTTTCTGCATCTTGGTCATATTTACACCTTCTTATTGTGTTTCGGTTGTGATATCATTGTATGCCTCCTCCACGATTTCAAACTCCTCGGGCTTCGTCATTCCATAGTAATCGGTGTACCTACTGTTCCGACGCTCTTATCACTATCCGTAGCCTTAAATTGTTCGCCCGGATAAGGGTACATAAATCGAAACATGAGATAATTTGCAGCGTCTACCAGATGCTCGGTGTTTCCGTCCTTCTTAAAGGCGTCTAAACATAATTCCGCTGTTTTTATCGCATCCACACGACCGCCGCCGTAATTCTGTCGGGCTGGACCATATTTATAATAAGACGCCACGACACGATTTTTCCGTAATCTGTCAAATTCCTCGCTATATTCGTTCTTCAGTATGTCTATGTCCATAGCTTGTGTCTTTTCAACGTTTCTCATCCCTGCACCTCGTCCAATAAATCCGCATTGTCGTGAATGTTGCCAATGACATCCATACGTGGTGTTGTATTTGGGGTTATTGCTGGAATATAACTCGTCATATTATTAAATTCTCTCAATGCGTATGCCGCAAAACCGTCAATATATCTCACCACAAAATATTGGTCGTCATATCTAACAATATCCCCCTCAAATATCTTCTTGCCGTTTTTATCGTCAATTCCCGTGTACTGCCCTACCGTTTCGGGGATAACTTCAACCCACGAGCCTCGATAGTTCAGGTATACTGCGCCATAATCGAATTGTAGGATAGAGCGACTTTCAATCCACTCGCCGTTGTCTACCCGTTTCCCGCGGAATAATATCTCTCTGTTCATTTCAAGGAACCTCCATTCCACGGAAATTCTCTCCGCATATTTTCCTCTCCAATAATTGGTATAAGGCTGTCCTTCATAAAGATGGGTCTGCCCGAATAGTAACATTCCATAGCAATTTGTTCAATCCACTCACGTTTCGGTTTCACCTTATCTTTTCTATTTCCGGTTTCTGCCCCAATGATAACCCAATCTGCCGGACAGTGAGAAGAAAAACCTGCATTTGCATATCCGAGTATCGGTTCTATAGAAACGAATAAATTTTGAATAGGACAATCATCTGCGTGCTTGAATCTCCAAAATTCATCTTGCCTCGTTGCAGAATATCCAAACCACATATTGTTCTCGGTGGGGAATTTTCCGTTTTTCGCAAGGTCGAGATACCTCTGCGGATTTTTTGTAAGGAACAAATATCTATGTTGCGGTGCTTTTCTGCAAGCCTCGAATACTTCCTCAATCCATTCGTCAGATACCCAACTTCCGAAAAGGTCCGCCATAGAGCAGACAAAAATTGTTCTTGGTTTCTGCCATCTTTGCGGTTCATCAAGTCTGTAACGGTGTAATGTGGGCGTAAACTTTAAAGGATATGGAGTTTTTGCCAGATTTTTAACCTCTGCACAATTTAATGTTGAGCCAGTGTCAAGAATTCTTATATTATTTCCATCAACCGTTTCGAAGGCTCCATATCTGTTTGCAATCTTCCTTGCGTAACAATATTCACATTCGTGATAACACCCTGTTACCGGATTCCAAGTGCTGTCGCACCACTCAATTTTTGTTTTCTTCATCATCTATCCCTCACTTTTCAAAACGCTCATATCATAGCCGCTATTTATAAATGCTATAGTTTTTTATAGAGTTTTGCGTCTTTCATTGCTTCCGATTTTGTATTTGCTTTAACTTGAATTTCACCGGGGAATCTATCTTTATCAACAATTCTTATCTCAAACATTTTCATTGCTCTCCTCCACCTCAGCCTGAATATCCGTAATTTCTTCATCATGCCAGTCAACACATCGTTTTTCATACAACGCTTCCACCTTTTTCCTTGCTTCTTCCTCGCTCTCTGCCACTACATGAGCAATTCCATACTTGAGACAACTTATGTACACGCAATAGTTTTTAATCACTTTTAATTCACATCACTTTCTAACGCTCTTATATACTTGTCGCCGACGAAAACAAAATCGTCTAATCCGATATCAACCGCATACTTCAAACTTGGTTCCCGATAATCATTTACATTTACTAATACTCCTTGATATTCATTTCCATTTGCATCAGTTACAATCACGTTCTGACCTTGCTTCAATTCGCTCACTTCTTTCATCCCTTCTGTAAGTTACTGTACTTCAACCTCGCTCGCTTTTCCATTTTCGTACCACAAACCCTTACATCTTCTCACAATCCATCACCTCCTATCACATATCCTTTACCGTTTTTGTGCATTGTTTTAAATTATTCACTCTCATCAATACTCGAAGCCATAAGGTCAGCTACATGAGTTAAAACAGCAAGCGGATATTTCCCGAAAGCGTTTCCAACCGAATATCCTCCCGCCTTAAAATCATTATCAGAATATCCCATATGCCACCGTATCGCAATAGCTTCCTCGCGGCTTAATTTTACAAAACCGGATATGATATATACGGATTTTTCACCATGTCCATATGGAAGTTTGTCATCCACAACATAACACGGATATTTTTCCCATACTCCCTGTTCGTTCTTACGATTTCGCATTTCAACGCCATAGAAATTTGTTTTACATATATCATGCAGCAAACCTACAATGGCTATTGTTTCAGTCTCAGGCATTTTAAAATTTTCATTTCTGGATTCTTCATACTTACACAAGCTCAACAGCCTTTCATAAACATTTATACTGTGCTTTACAAGCCCCCCCTGTTCTGACAGATGGAATCTTGTGGATGCGGGCGCAGTAAAAAAATCAGAAGTTTCAAGGTAATCAAGCAATTTTTCAGCACCGGGTCTTTTTATATGTTCGCTATAAAGTTCGATAAATTTCTCTTTCATAATTCTTCTCCTTTTATTTGTGAGCTTGTCGAGAAGTTTCGTCATTAAACAACTCGTCAAACGATTCTTTTAATATTTTCGCCATTTTCTTTTGCTGCTTTTCACCCGCCTTATACTCTTCGTTACGCAAACACATGAATATATGCTCTTTTCCTCTCTCGTCGGTATAACGTATCTCACAGTTTCCCATTTTCACCCTCTTTTCCCTCAAATTCTATGATAAGAACAGTGTTCCTATCCACTCTTTCACACATTCCACAACAGTTAAACGTACTAACTATAGATTTTTCGATTTCTTTTGCAACATAAGCATCGTCCATACCACAAAAAATCTGAACCAAATGCGCGAATCCGCCTCCATAGTAATCACTTATAAGACACAAGTCCGGGCTGTCAAATCCTGCATCTAACTGATTTCGTTGCTTTAATTAAGTGTGTTTTTAAAAATTTCTCATTCTTTTTCTTGACAAAGTTTATCCAAAGCGCTTTGTGTTTGTTCGGCAATTATAAAACGCTTATCTTCTCTACTCAAACTTATACCACCCAATTTTCCAAGCAATCTTTCTATTCGAGGGAGCATTGGAAGTATGTAATCAGCAGCAACACAACAAAAGCAGATTATAGACATAAATAACAAGTAATACAGAAGCAAGACAACCATATCATTAGGCAAATTCAAAACCATTTTCCCACTTCCTCATTCTGAGGACCAAAACAATCATAATAATCATCCTCATCCCATTCCTCTACCGGAGCAAGTTCCTCTCCAAATATGTTATAAAGTTTTCCACACCGATAACATTCGTTCGTATGACTGCTAAGATAGATTCTTTCTCCACAACCGCAAGTAATAAAACTGCTATTGAAAACATCTTTTCCTCCACACTCCGGACATTCGTACATCCGGTGCTCAGAAACCAGTTCATGGTTACATTCACGACAATAAAATTCATTTCTGGATTTCATCTCTTTCCCCTCTCTTTTTACCAAAATATTTATTTTTGTTACCAATCGGTAACAGCTTGCTAAAAAAATATTTTATCTTTAATTTTCTATCCGCACATCCGCGTTATAAAATTCATAGTAACTAACATCCATTTCGCTTGGCACAATGCCGCCTTTAAAAATATCTGATAGTTCCACTTTTCTATCACAGAAATCTTCAATGTCATCAAGTAGCAATTCCTCATCATCTATTGCGGATTCAACGCGTTCGATAGCTCTTTCAACACAATCAGCTTCTACAATAACCGTTCGCCCTCTGGTTTCTTCAACTCTTATTGCATATCTCATCTACAATCCTCCCTGCTTTTCAATTGTTAATTTTTATTACTGTAATCTTATCTTACAATAAGCCTCTTCAAATGTCAATGTTTTTTTGGATATTTTTTAAAATTTTTATAAAAATATTCATTTCTAAACATTTTCCTCTGAAAACTTGAAATTTCGGTTTTGGCTTTGATAGTGAAAAAGGAATATAAAGATGTTGAGAAATTCTAAAAGTGTCTGGAGAACATTTTGTCAAAAACCAAATCTAATTTTTGTTTATATTGTACATTGATTTTTCTGAAAAAGTTTCTCCATAACACACGATGCGTTTCTTAACCATTTGGACAATAAAAAAATCCCCCATCTCAGCCAAAGCCAATACAGGGGGATAATTATATACCGCTATTCAGTTTTTAATAGAATTGGGGTTCCTCCTGAACAGCGGACGTATCGAGCAGGAGGTCATGCTCGTTTACGCCATAATGATTCTTTGTTCTACAGATTCGCAACAAAAATCGTAAACAGTACAATTATTTGCCAGTAATGTATCTCACAACATTTCGGGCAATAATTGCAACATCAGCCCTGCTAATAGTCGAGTCAGGGTCAAAGATTTCATCATCTTTACCGTTCACAATACCCATTTCGTGTAATTCCTCAATGTGCTTTTCGGCGTAATGCCCCTGAATATCCTTGAATTTTGCCATAATATTTTCCTCCTCTATTTTTGGTGCAATTCCCGTTATCGCCTCGCAGATTGCCGCCGAAATCCGTTCAGCACCGACTTCTTTGTATTTGTCCGCGTCTGATTTCGTATCAACGAAACACACCTCCACAAGCACAGCCTGCGCGGTGGTATGTTTAATCACATATAAGTTTGAGCCGTCCTTTATCCCGCGATTCCTGAAACCGAGGGCGGCAATATTATATTTTATCTTGCTTGCATTGCAAACATCAGCGCCGCCGTATGTCCAGCACTCCACGCCTTGACCGCGCCCCCCGTTGAAATGTATAGATACAAACATATCAAGTGGCTGTGCGTTTGCAAGAGTGCAGATATTGCGCAGATTTTCATTTATTGAACTCGCATTATCATCGGTACAGTCAACCACCGTATGCCCCTGCGCCCTCAGCATCTTCATCAGCGGATACCCTACCGCCCTTGTTTCGTCGCTTTCGTTTAAATATTTCACAGCACCGCATCCCGGTTGTCCGGAAACGGTATGTCCGCAGTTAATTCCGATTCTCATTTACGTTTTCCTCCAAAAATAAAAATGCCAAGCAATTTCTGCTTGACATTGTATGATATTTTATGTATAATAAAAGCAAGGTAGGGCTAACTGCTAAAAAGACAGTCAGCCGAAAGGGTTAAATAACCGCTATTCTTGCAGGAGGAGCGGTTATTTTTTTATGGTTTTTACAATTTCCAATACTGTAACAAGTACAAGCAGGATTATTATGTATTCCATAGTACCACCTCCAATCTCGACTAAAAATAGTGAGATTCTATGTTGGTGGCTAACCGTCCTTCGCAGACCATACCTTGCAGACATCATTATACAAAATTCCGCATACTTTGTCAAGCTGAGGGAGCGCCGTACACGCTCCCTGCTTTTTTTATTTTTCCTCAACCTCTGGTAAACCCGCAACGCTCGTCAATAGCGACAATACGCCTGCCAGTGCTGCCGCTGATGCAACCATAACCCAGTTAACCTCGCCGAGTGCCATCGCTGTTCCGATTGTCGCGACCGCTGTCTGTGCTACGGTTTTAATTGCTCTGATTCCCGCCGCTTTAAACCATTTTCTCATTGTTTTTCTCCTCTCTATAACCCTAATTGTGTAAATACAAACCCCAATGCCGCACCGACTACAGCAGTAACGATGTACCCTACAACCTTTCGCCACATCTCACCGTCACGGTTTTCTAAAACTTCCAACCGCTTTCCCTGCTGTAGCTGCTCTTTCAACATACTTTCCATGTTGACCGCCAGTTTCTCGATGGATGTATTAAGGGTATTCAATTTTTCGGTACTCTCTTCAAGTAACTCAATCCGTCTGTCCTGCCGTTTATGTTCTTCCTCCATACGGCGGCGGAACTCCTCGTGCTCTGCCCGTGTGATTGGTGTATCCATCATCTATACCTCCGTTTTCTAATGCCACATTCCTATATTGTTTATCCGCCTGTTTCCGTCTGTCGCGGCTAAATCTCTGCCATTGTGCAGTATAAAACTTCCACCGCCGTCTAATTTAACCGCGTCCCTGATTCCCAACGCCGCCATAAGCGGGTGCATTTCCTCATATCTGCACTTCGCGGCAACATATACAATTTCATCGTTCCTCAGCCCTAAAAAGCCATGCCAAGTATGATACAGTTCCGAACCGTCATAGCCCTCACTCTTTATCTCAGCCATGCTGATTTGCCTACCTTGACTGGAAATCGGAATACCGCTCATCGCATCTTTCAGACTTGAAATATCATCCAGTCTGTCCATCTTAACGATTTCCGCTCTTCCGTCAATGGTTACAACAAGCGTTGACAAGCGTTTTCTCGCAACATTTATCCATTCTGCATTATCTCTTGACTGAGCTATCACCCTGCCGTCGATTGCAAGGTTTCCAACCGGAACAGTGCTGCCATCCTTTTGCAGCGCAAAGTACCCCGCATTGAAGTAGTTGGCAATATTGATGCCTTTCTTCGCGCTGTCGCACTGGTACAGCCCAAAACTTTCCGGCTGTATCTCCTGCACATATATTCTGTTTAGTTCCTGCATAACCTACGTCTCCTTACGGGTTTTATTGCTCATACTTTTGTCCGGTAATGTCCTTATACTGCTGCGCAGTGATAACTTTCTTCTCAACCGCGACTGCTACCATCTGCGCGTTCCATAAACCTTTGTCGAAATTCTTTTTTATCATGTCAAAGTTCATTTTGAAATCCTCCTATAAACTCAATAGATTTTGAAACTCCATAGCCGCCGCAATACGTTCCTCAGCAGTTGGTTCATCGCTCGGCGTATTCATCGCGTCTTCAAAGTCTTCAATGACCCGAAGTTTATCCTCGTCTGTTTCGCAAGCGGAAAAGTCCGCGCCTTGATTTTCGTACATTTGTACCATCTGTCCCAATGTTCCGAAGAAACCGCCGTTGATTTCTCCTGCGGAGCATACAATGGTTATGTTATCCAACGCGGCTACCGGATACCGTTCTATCCACTGCTCCGCTGTTAAAACTTCTCCGATAGGGGTTATAATACTGTCCTTTTTGTTCCAAATTGCATATCTTTTCATGTTTACATTTTCCTCCTTTTACTTAAATCACTTCATAAGTTTCAATAGAACCTTGAATTTCAAAACTTCCCCCCCATCCACTTGAAGACCCTCCTGCGCATAAAGCAAAATTTCCAACAGATGTTGCTGCAGTATATAAACGAGGTGTTGTTAGAGAAGGAACTTCCCTTTTTGTTAAAGATTCATCATAACAATCAACCATAGAGGAAGAAAGATAGGCAGATGAACTCGTTCCTCCAAAGAAAAATGCTAATCCATTTACAGTTGTTGCAGACCCCTTTGTTCTCCCTTCTGAAAGTTCTAATAAAGAAGTTGTTGATGTTAACGATGAATCAAAAGTTCTTATTTGTTTTTCTGAAGAGCGAGATGAATTGAAAAAAATTGCATAACTGCCTAATGACGTTGCACTCGTATCTGTGCTCGACATACTTATTGCTCTATAAGTATGTGTTAAAGAGTGATTATAAAAATCGTAAGTGTTAGAATAATAGTCCGAACTTATAATAGCATAATTTCCCACGGAAGCTCCTGCATTTTGGGATTTTGCATCTTGCATTGTATCAGGAGTAAATTTTGTTAATGATGTGGAGTAAGCAGTTACTTGATTACGCCGAGTCCCATTATCATTATATCCTCCTGCAAATAAAACATAATTTCCAACAGTAGCGCTTGCCAATTCTTGACTGTCATTATTGGTGGAGTCAAGAGTTTTCATTGTTAGCGAATTATCATAAGCTTCAGCATTTGTACAAGTTGTTTTATCACCACTTCCATATGCTTTTACTCCACTTGCAAAAAAAGCTTGACCGTTATTAGAGGCACTTGCTAAATAATAACGTGGCACTGATAAAACAGTAGCAGAACTTCTTGATAACGAGGTATTATAAGCATCGACTTGGTCATAAAAACCATATTTTCCTATTGTTCCAGAAGAATAACTTGTTCCTTGTCCTCCTGCAAATAAAGCATAATTGCCGGTTGAAGCAGCCGCTAAACGTACTCGTCCATAAGTTAAATTATTTGTAATTCGATTATGAACAACGTTTTTTTCACTACTAAAAAACTGCCTCGCAACATTAGCCACTCCAATAAACCCCGCCTTAACCTTTCGCGCAACTCCATTCACGCCAATCCACATTGCTTTAACTTTTCGCGCTTTCCCGTCTACACCGATATAAAGAGATTTTGCCATAATAGTGTAACCTCCCTATTCTTCGTATTGTAAATAAATTGTGCCGGTGGTTAATGCGGTTGTCCCCGATGTCATAGCCGTAGTTCCTGCATAAACATTACGAAAAGCAGAAGTGCCAACTGGTGGTTGATAAGTACCATTATATACTCGTGCTTGAAAAGCTGTAGTTGTAGAAGCTTGCACTAAACCTGTTGGTTTTTCATTTATATCATCCCAATGTACTGTTTGTATGGAAGTTAACAACCAACCTGTCCCATTATACAACAGCGTTGCAGGTTTGTCATTTTGTAAACAGTTTGTAGATGGTAGAGGGTCAGCATTGAATCCTAACATCCCTGCCACGTAAATTCTCTTTGCACCTAATCCATTTACGTTTAAAGTTGGTTCTGTACTGGAACTTGTTACAGATGGTATAATGGTGATTTTCATACCTGTATATAATGATGTAGGCGCAGGATTTAATGTCACACTATACACAGTGCTCGTGCTTGACGAATCTGTCCTCGTAGGTTTCCAAACGCCTTCAACATATGGACTTGTCATATTCAAAATATTCCAAATATTATTGCTATACATAAGTGCCACTGCCTGATTTGCTTTTAAAATTCCGGCAGGAGGCTGAACAAGATTGCCATTTATATCTTTAATTCCTATTGGATGCGCCACCGTTCCATCATCCTGCGAACTGCTAATTTTTAATGTGGGTATTATAAACTCATTCGTAGTATCCGGAATTACGGTTATCAACATTCCGTCGTAGGGACTTGTGCTTGTCAAACCGGGGTCATTGGAGGGAATCCAATATTGCGAAATTTCCGAATTGATAAGCGTCATTGGTATTGCGCTTTCATTTTGCATACCTAAACGATAGCCTTGATAAGCCGACAGCGCCTCCCCCTGAACAAACGAGTCTCTATCTAATTTATTTAGCACTCTTGACAGCCCATAACCAGCGGCAGTTGTTAATGATGTATTACGAGCAAGGTTATGCGGGTTTAGAAGAATATACGCGTTGACACTCTCGTCCCACTCGAAATCGTACTTGGTGCCGTTGATTCCTGCCATATTATGCGCCTGTGCAGTGGTAAGACTTCCATTATAATTATAAATTTTTATAGCTTGCGCGTAATCGGCTTCTTCCGTCATAGGATTTCCTCCATTACTACAAGCTAAAAATAGTATTTCCGTATTGTAATAAGAGGTATATTTTCCATCCGCTTTTCTGACGGGTTTAATAAAATCATTGTTTATCAAACGCAAACTGAATTTTTTCGGTAAATTTTGAGCATCTACGTCGTTTACTTTGACCCAAGCATAACCGTTATAATCTTCAACCAGATTAGCCATATACACCGGAATATCTTCAGTCTTGCCCTGTCCAACATTTACTGTTCCGTAAGCCATATTAAGTCTCCTTTCCTTGCTCAATCCTGTATTCCGCAACAATAGCCTGCGTCGGAATATTGACAGAGCGTAATCGTATTTTTCCCGCGAGCGTCTCGTTGGTCGGACACAATCCGCAAGCACTCGCAGCGTCCTGTGAATTTGGCGCAATCATGACCTTCGCAAAGTCGTTCGAAGTCACAGTCGAATCGGATATATCGTAATAATACGGATACTTACCGACGCTTGTATCTGTGCTCCACCCGCTCACAGGAATAGTTACATCAACAGAACTTGCTTTATCTGCCTTTGCTTTCATATCAGCATTGGTCGGGTGAATAAATCCCATATCTGATTCTGTTGCAACCCAGTATGTTCCGTTGTATGTAAAAGTTACAATTTCTCCCGCCGACCATGTGAAACCGCTCTTGACGTTCGTGTTCGTGCCATTAACGTTTACAACAATCGTTTTCGCTCCGGTGCTGTTTATGTTCAGTGTTGCAGCAGTCGTGCCGCTGTGTGCGTAGGTGAATTTTACTCGGACGTCAATTCCGGAAACTAATTTGAAATTTGTAAGACTCGCTGTCTTTGCTGTTGTAGCCGCTGCTGTACTACATGTAACATATCGCGGAGGCTGCCACGCAGGGGTACCGCCCGAACCCGAACCTACTAAGCTATATCCTGACGTTCCGTACGAAGTCGGTGCGTATATCGCCTTACTTTTGGCAACAGAACCGTCGTATGTAGTCGCTGTGCCATTCACGGTCAGCGTAAAAGAATTGGGATTTTTCAACGATTCGGGCGTATCGCTCAAATCGTTATAACTGCCGGTATATGCCACCTGTTTTAGTTTGCCCTCCAATTCTTCCAATGCACCTGCTACGGTTTCCGCAAGCTGGCTAACAAGACTTATAGTGTAGTTTTTCGCTACCGCTGCACAAAGCCTAACACTTTCAATTATCGTTACTTTTATTTTCATGCGCTCACCTCGTATAATAAACAGAAAGCGGGTAAGGACCATGCCAAACCCGCTCTCTCATACTGTCTGCGCAAATTACGCATCCAAGAAATCCTCTCCGAAAACTTCTGTAAGCATTTCGCGCATTTCTGCATCAGTGGCAACCTCAATGCCTGCCAATTTTTCTTTTTCTGCGGTAGTGTAATCGTTACTTGACAAATCCTTGCCCGTTACCTTATCAACCTTGCCGTCCACAGACTCGGTAAGCGTTGTAATATCGCTTGTGTTCTTCGCAATATCACCAGCAAAGGTAGCAGCTTCTCCTTTGTGGGATGCCGCATAATCAACCAATTCTTTATATGTGTTTACTACGCCGTCGTCGGACACATCCGTTGCAAACTTGTTAATTGCCGCGTCAACCGCGTCTGTCACATCCGTATCGGTCTGGAATTTGCTGTCATTGCTAAGGTCAGACACCTTGGTCGGCACGGTAATATCAACCTTTTTGTTAGTGACAGTCTGTTCTGTGCCGTTGACTGCAATCTTCTCGATGGTGTTCGGCTCTCCACCGGTGGTAACCAGCTCATCAACTTTGCCGGAAAGCGCGTTCAATTCTTTCTTGGTAGCGTAGTTTTTCTTTATTCCTTCTGCGAACTCCTTAATTTGTCCAACCTTCGGGAATTTTTCTTCATTGTAAGCCATAATAATTTTCCTCCTAAAAATTTTTAGTTTGTTTCATTAAAAACATCGTCAAGCATTTCGTTAAATTCTTCATCGGTGGCTACATACTCGTCAGATATTTTTCCGCTTGACGATATGGTTCCGTCATCGGTCACTTCGATTCCGTCGCCAATTTTTACGCCACCAAGTTTCGTTTCAGAAGCTATTGGTAACACATAATTTCCACCCCCTCCCCCGCCGCTGCCATTACCACTCTTAGTAAGCAGAGCAACTGTGGCTTTCATATCTTCAGACGGTATTCGTGCTGCCCAAAAGCGAAGCGCACCGTCAAGAGATTGCACTGTAGGACACAACTTAGCATATGCTGCAATAGCGAGAGATGATTTATGCAGAGCTACTGCCGGAAACTGTTCAGACGAAGCACTCGGCAGAGAAACATCTATGTAATAGGGAAACTCTTCTGTCTCTACTGTTTCCTCTTGCTTCGTCCATTCAGCCGATGGAATAGTAATCTCCAAAATAAAGGAATTTCCAAAATCCTCTAATGCAATTTTTAACCTATCCTTAACAGAAGCATCTATTAAATTTTTTGCTTCCTGCGCAGTAACAAACGAACCAGGATTATACGTCACTTGCACATCTTCATCTTCAAGTTCAAGCGCAATTGTAACAGGATACCGTCTAATATCAATACGGTTATCCTGATATGCATTAACGGGTTGAGGACTGTCTCCTAATGTTGCATAATATAACAAAATCTCTTCTGTATTTTCCGTCTTTGCAAAAATCCCAAATTCTCTCAGCCAAAACCCTTCTTGCAATCCTCCGTTAAGGTCATTTCTATACTCAATTGTCATACTGAGAACACCATTCTCATTTATTGGAACGGTAGATGTTGCCTCTGCTACAGGCTTGATAAGTTTTGTTACATCAATCGGCTCAATATCTTCCGGCAACGCACCAGAACCAACTACAATACGTGTAAAATCAATCGTTTCACCTGCAATAAGACCGGTAATCAAATTACGTCCCGCCGACGTTACCGTTCCACCATAATAACTCATTTGCGTGTTCCTCCTTTTTCATTTCGTACTTTCTTATTCTGTAATAACTAATTCTCGTTAAATCTCTGGAAGCATATCTTGTGTTATACTTTGATACCCAACAGAAACTCCGACTGTAGAGCGAAAATCATAATTTCTTTCTACAATCGGAAGAGGGGTTTCGGTTACAGCAAAACCAAGACCACTTACAATAGACACTCTTGCTGGATTCATCTCGGTTGATGTCTTAGCATATAATCTCAGAGTTATACCAGCCGCCCGAATCAACGGTACTTTAAATAGCGGTGTCGTATCTACTGTACCGGGCATTTCGCCTGTATCAAAAATCATTGTGGCGGGTTGCTCGGGGTCTTCTGTATAATACAATGGTCTATCCCAGAACATTCGGAATGCTTTGATAATATCAGGATATGTGCAATCACAGGTGTTTTTGAGTATCTTATAAATCAGGTACAGACGGTATGTTTCATCATCAATAACATCGAATGGAATAGGGTTTCCCGCAAGCCGCCCTGCTTCCGCCCTTGTCATATCTACAATATCTCCTACACCATCAAGCTGTTTACCAACAGCAGTATAAACATTGCGCTCATTTTTCAATTGCTCAAAAAAATTATACACTTCTTGAAATTGTCTACCAAAGACTTCAATAATACTTTCGATATTCGCTTTTCCTTTGAATTGCTCTATGAGGTCTTTTTTTAGGGATTCTACATAATCAACCATCAATATCCACCTCAATCATTTCCTTAAAAGCACACGCTCGCTGTCTCGCTGTAATTACTGCACTTCTATCTGGATAACTGTTAGGTTTTTCTGACGGGTCGGAAGTTGTATATATTCTAATATCAATATAATCTATACCAGTACACGATTTGTATAAAGCAGACATAAATGACTGCGGAACAACATCTTTCCCAACACTTAGTGCATTCATGTTTTCAAGTACAACTTCGCGTAAAATGTCAACGTAATTCGGCGGAATTGCTTCAGTTTTGCTAAGTATAATACCAAGACGAAACCATGTATAAATAGTGGTAGGTCTACTGAAACTAATAGGAATATCCTCATCATAAGCTCCTGCGAGAACAACTGTTGTATTCCCATAAGTACATATACCGCCCGCTTTCTTTTCAAGAATTTGCTGTGCAATTTCTTTTGAATCTCCACCATCAACAACAATTTCAATACTGTGCGGCGGTCTTCCCTGACCGTCATATTCGTTACTCGGATTCTCATAAGGAGCTACACTTGTAGCTCCTTGCACATTATTCAAGATAGAGGAACGAATACTTTCAAGCATCATCGAAGACCGATTAAAAATCTTATCAATGTACGATTGACGAAACTCTACATCAGTTTCCTCATCTCGTCCTGCTATATATCCACATAGATTTACGACTTCAAGCAATCCCGCGTCAGCTTTAACGATATTTGTTATAACACCATCCGGAATAAGAATATCTCCTGTTTCAATCGTGCCAAACGTGATAATCGTTGTAACAGTTTTGGTCGTCAAATTCTCTGAAAGAACTAATGTATTGGTTGAGGTGACATCAATTGCTTCAATCGTCAGTGTTTCCTCGTTGCTATCCACAAACACGCGAAACGAATCACTATGAATACTGTTCGCCATCCCTTCAAGAATTTCTATGGCATTCGCATTTTCCGGAGAAAATGAATATACGGCACCGTTGATTGCAACAGTATAAACATTACTCAAAGCAAGCGACGCTATCATAATAACAACTTTGTTGAATGCGTTTCTTGTTATCTCCCGCTCATTCGTCAACTCCAAGTGAGTTTCGGGATTTGTCATAGAGGCAATGGTAGTTCCTATCGCAAGTTTGGTTCCGTCTTTCCCTGTACAATGCATTGGATAATAAGACTTTGCAGCCGTTTCACGTGTACTTCCTCCGTATTGTGCTGCGTTATCAAGGCTTGTACCTTCAGCGGATGATGGATATCCGGAATAGTACACAGCCTCACCGAACTCCCATAATTCTGCCACCTTATCAGCAACATTTGTAATTAAGTGATTCAGAAGTGATTCTGGATTCTGACGAGTATTCACTCCCCATCGGTCAGACAAATCATTGTGCATTTCATCAAGAATCGTATCTAACCTCTTAATATTTGGTCCTTTTGGAGTCAAACCATAGTCATCCATATAACGTAACCTCCTCGTTATAAGTTTCGTCATCCGTGCTGAATGTGTAAGCAAATATAACCTCACGCTTTTTCTTATCATGCGCCTTTACTGAAACAGATGCTTTTTTTACACCCTCCACATCCATAATCTCAGTTCTGATAAGAGAACATATACGTTCAAGATTCGGACTCTTCACAAATACATTCTCAAACCACGCAAACCCGAATTCAGGACCAAGCCGCCATTCGCCATATATCCATCTCAATCTTACCAAAACAGCTTGGCATATACTTTCTGTGAGAGATATATCACCCATATTCGACACAGCAATATCGCCTTCGGAATTCAATTTTATATCCGTCACATCTATCCCTCCTATAAAAACGCCGTAAAATCAATTTACCACCCCAAATAAATCATTTTCATTCAAAGGATGGGGTAAATTTGATTGTCGTTTCCAATTAACTCAAAAAAGGCTAAATTTTCAATTTGACAAGGCTTGATTTATCATCTCATTGGTATCCGTTTTTACCAAACTATACTCTTGCCATTCACAGTAACATTCTGTCCTTCAAGTTTAATCGCATCTGCTTTCAGTATAATTTCGCCATGTTTGACAGACAAACGTGTATCCTTAACATTAAGTATAATGCTATTATTTTCACACGCTTCTTTCACAAGTGAATTTGCCTTTGTAAACAGACCGGGGATACAAATTGCATTGGTAAGGTCATGCGCAAGACTCGTATCTGTTTCCTGTCCATACAACCAATAATCTATAGATTGCTCCGCTATAATGACAAGACACCCATCACCAGATTTTATAGGGTATGCAATAGTAGTCTGTTGCCCCATCGCTTGCGGAAAAACAACCGGAACTCCTGTAATATGTGGGTAATCAAGAGTTGTTCCATCAGATTTTCTAAACTTCATAGCCGGAAGAACTGTTGCAAGACCGTTCTCCGCATTATACGATATAATAGTTCCGGGAATCGCAGTATGCACACAGTTTATTTTTTCATCAATCGTATCATTGATTTGCTGAATCAATTCTTGCAACATTATCCACTCACCTCTAACACTCTTGCTTTACATACCCAATCTCCCGACAAATTATCCCCTGAAATTTCAATCGAATAGACTCTAAAATACCCTGTTACAACTGAACTTTCAAGTCTGACATAATCATCAATGTTGATTGAACCGTTTAATAGATATTCTACATCCCATCCACGCAGTTTCTTTCCCGAATCCTTATCATCTTCGATAACTACACGTGATGGAATACCTATCATTCCGGTATCTGTTGAAATTCTATATACTTCACGGGACATAACATCGCCCGGTTGCTTCACCTGCATAACTCCATTTTGTATGCTCCATGCAAGACCACAACAATTACAGCCTTTCGTCATAATGTCACAGGCTTTGCCTACAAAACTGAATCCATTTTCAATATCGACAAAAGTTACATTATAGGAATAGGAAATGGCGACCCCCATTTGAGCCGCCACATCATCAAATATTTTCTTCCAATTCACCGTTCCGTTATACGATACGGAAATGTATGTATCACGAACTTGAATAAGGTTATCAACAACCTCAATTTCGGTTTTTCTGTCCGAACCATCTATAGCAGTAGATGCATAGCTTACAATTCCCGCAAATATGAGTGATAAATTATTGCCATATCCAGCTCGCATTGACACACAACAATTTTTTTCGTTCAACATGGCAAGATGAGAGGGATTCAAATTCCATACATCAATCTTACCTGTATTCTGCGTTTTAAGGTCTGCTTTCTGAAACGAAAAGTTTATATGCAGAGGTATTGGCTGTTCATAAGAAACCGCTCCTATCTCAAACCCATTACCACCTGCCGGACCTGCCGCTAATCTGTACTGCCTATCAAAATTATCGTATCCTGCCATATCGGTACCATCTTTCTAACAATACTTCATTAAGATTATCAAAATCTGCTGTACTTTCTAATAATTGTGCAGAAAGCAATCGTTAAATATGTTCATATTTCAGTTGTTCCTTTCTGTTACAAATTATGTAAAATATCCATAACATACCAAAAATTCCTGTTCGTAAAATACACTCGTACATCGTCAGATGTACATATATATATTATATATATGGTTACGGTTATGGTTACGGTTACGGTTACGGTTATGTCTGGAAATTCCATGGAAATTCCGCAGATTTTCCACGGAATTTCCGTGGACATTTTTATAACAATGAGAAAATCAGAGAAAACCAAAGAAAAACAGAGATTTCATACTTTGTGCAAAACACAAAATATTCAAAGTATACTTGTAAAAAACAGGTACATTTTTGATAAAATCATAAATACTTTCAATTGTTTTTCTAATTTTATACAAGATGTTTTGTTGGAAATTCCATGGAAATTCCGCAGATTTTCCACGGAATTTCCGTGGAATTTTCAAGAATAGCGTAAAATCAGTATCTTTCCTCGATTTCTACAGGACAAAATATAAACTTTGCACTACCGTTTACAAAATCATTTCTGCCAATTCGGTCAAGTTTTGTGATAATTCCAAACACTCCATCCGGCAGCTTTGTCACACCGTAAAACACATTAAGAGGAAAGGACGGTACAATCTTAATTCCGAGTGCTATTGGTTCTCTCTGTGAATTGTACAAACTAAATTTCCAATAGTCATATGTGTCGTTGTAACTGAACCGTATCTGATATTCTACTCCCGACAAAACAATGCGGGAAATACTATCATTCATATCAGGAACTTCGATAACCGTATACTCCATGACAACTCCCCCTACTTTAACAATCCAAGAGACGATGCTGCGCTGTACAAAATACTGGACTTACTTCCCGAAGAATTCGAATTTTTCGAATTTGAAGAAGTAGAAGTCTTCGCTGTTGTTGAGGTAGTAGATGTATTTGCAGTTCCGGTAGATTTTTTTGTAGCACCGCTTTTTCCATAACTGGCTGGAATTGTTGTTGTTTCAGTTTTGGTTATATTTATTTTCTTAAAAGAAATGGGTATTTCTCTTGACGTACCAATTTCAACGGATTTACTAATGCTCAAACTTGTGATAGCCATATTGGTAAATGTAACATCAGTAGTAACAATTGTTACTGGGGTTCTACTAAAATAGATTTCTTTGAGCTGCTGGATTACATTCTCAACTCTATCCATACTCCCGCCGTGTTGAGAGTGCCAAGTAACCGGAGTGTTGGTTGCATACAATGTCATATTCAGCTTTTCCGGGCTTAATATGATAGAATCAGTAATTGTATATCCCTCCTCAACAGAATACTCCGGCACAGTGGATTCAAAAGATTCGTCTTGAGATATAAGGGCATCAAATTCCAAGCCATTGATTGATACAGGTTGTTTCGCTCTTGACATATGCCTCTTACCTCCTTATTTTGCAAATGCGAGACCACGGGCAAGCTGTGCCGTAATATCATTTGTGGAATTATCCATAGCTTTTGATGCTTCTTTTTGTATAGCCGAATCTCCGTTAAATTCGTTGTTAATCTCAACGGATTGGACTATACTCTTACTTACATTATTTCCCCCGGTAGCGGCTGAAGCTGTTCCTCCGCTTACATAGTTGGCGCGAGCCATAATTGACATATCTTCTGTAAGTTCGCCAAGTGAATCCTTGATTTTAGACTTTCCGTCCGTAATTCCCTTACTCATAAGGTCAATCATATCTGGCATATATGTATGGAAATTACTCAACGGACCTTCTTCCGGTTCGGAAAACCCGATAAAACCCTTTATTGTGCTTGCGATTCCTTTGACCGCATCTCCAACTGCGCCAACCGCTCCTTTTATGCCATCTACAATACCCATTATAATGTCTCTTCCCCATTGCACGGCTTGAGCAGGCAATTGCTTTATCCAATCTATCGCTGCTGTGAATCCCTCAATTATGCTATTCCTTATATTAAGCACGGTAGAGACAATAGCTCGCAAAATGTTTGCATTGATGTTAATTATCATATTCCAAATATTTTGTGCGAGATTAGCTATATAGTTCCAAATTACATCCCATACGCTTTTTATAGTGTTCCATATCGTAGTCAAAAGATTGCTTATGATATTAACAATACCAGTCAATACATCAAACAATAATTTCTTTAAGTCTTCCCATAACTGCGACCAATTTCCGGAAAATAAGTCTGCAAATATAGCGAGCAAATCGCATATGATATTAAAAACTGTGCTGAAAATAGCCTTTATTGTTTCCCATATGCCGGAAAAAAGCGTAATTATCGAATCTCCCCAAGTATCCCAATATGATTGCAAAGCACTCCATACAGCAGTAGCAATTGCCGAAATTACATTCCAAATTCCTATAAGCAGTTGCTTGATAATAGTCCAAGTATCTCCAAGTGCTTTTTTTATCTGGTCTCCATGCGCTCCGAAAAAATTATTTATAGCGCCCCATACAGTAGAACATACTTGCTTGATAACATTCCACGCTTCTAACAAAAAGCCTTTAATAACTGTCCATGCTGCGATAATCCGCTCTCGTACTTTTTCGGAATCTATACCCGCTTTTTCAAGCAATGAGCCTATAAGCGAATCGTTTCCCTGCATGAAGTTGATAAAATCATCTACAAGCAACGCAATTATAACAATCACCGCTATAATAGCAAGCATTTTCAAATTTATTCCGCCGAGAATAGTCATTATACTGCTTAGCCCGGACTTGATTTTATTGAAGTTAAACGCAACAAATAGCGAACTGGCAATAACAGAAATAAGTTTTAACAAATTTTCTGTTCCGCCAACTTTCTCTGAAAGCCACACAAAACCATTTCTCACTTTATTAAGCACCGATATAACTTTATTAAAACCAGACACCATTGTTCTGGAAATAGTATTTGTTATATTAAGTGTTTCATCTGTCTGTGCAAGCCAAAGACCCCATTTGTTTCGTATAATCTGAAGAGCGTCAGATATTCGCATCTTGGTATTTCCAAACGCATCATCAATACTATCAGTCGCGTTAAGCATAGCGGTCTTGATTTTGGAGGCGGTAAGCGTTCCGCTTGCCGCCATTTGTTCAAGCTGCTTTCTCGATGTTCCAAGACCATCACATATTTTATCCACAAGAGCTGGAGCTGTACTTTCAAGCTGTGTCACAGTATTCAAATTTGCCGACCCAGCCGCAACAACGCCTTGTAACGTAGTATTCATCTGAGAAATGACGGAATCATTATATCCAGCCGCTTTCCCAATTTTCGATACATACTCAGTAAACGTAGCAGCTTCTGAAATAGGGAATAACTTCGAATTAGCAGCAGAAAGTTTCGTTACATCAGCAGCCATTTCGGAGTACGACCTTCGGCAATTGTTAGCTGAATCAAGCACACTTTGCTGAGCGGCTTGCTGTGCTTCGAGACTATCAACTGCATAATCGATAGAATCATTAACCTTTCCAAACTCTTCAATAAGACTGTTTATCGCACCCAAGCTGAATCCTATACCAATTGCGCCAAGTACTTTTGTAGCAGTGCTTTTGATATTATTGATAGTGCCGTTTACCTTTTTTACATCAGATTCGTTGACCTTAAATCCAATCTTATTGATAAATTCTGAAACAGTCACTGTTATCACCTATCTTTTTGTGCTATCTATTCTGTGTCTGCTGACGCAGTTCTTCCGAGTGTCCTCTTTCTATATCTTGGTCCATTCGATACAACGCATAAAGTTTCAATGCCTCATCAAGCGTATAATCATTTTCGAGTTCAGATTTCGATGCAAGCCGCGCTTTTATAAGCGTATACATTTTTAATTCGAGTTCGCAGAATCTTTCGAGGTCGAGGGTTCCCCATTTTCTAATCTCGGAGCCATCCTCTTCTGAATAATCTCTTGCAGGTTTCCAAATTGGGTTCCGAGCTTCTTGAAAAAACCACCAAAGTTTAATTTGATTACATAAAAACAAAGGAGATACATATCCTGTACCTCACCACAAAAAACCTCATTTGCTATATCTAAAGAAAGTTCCTTAACCTCTCCGTTTGTAGCTTCTCCCGATACAGATACATTCTTTTGATTTATCAGGAGCTTTTTCATCAAACTCTCAAATTTATCTCCAGAGACGCTTGAGAACGCATTCGAAATAGCGGGTAATGCCGTTTCGATTTCAACATCCATTACATCGCTTTTACTTGTCTGCTCCGAGTTTTCTTTCATTGCTCCACCAGCCAACGGAGCGAGACTGCCTATCATCGGAGTAAGCAAAGCGGCAAGTTCCCCGCTAATGTTTGCTGCTACAAACGCCGGAAACGGTCTGATATAAAAGGTGTATTCACCTATTTTCTTTTCCGTAACTTCCATTTGTTTCATATTCATTGACCTCCAATTTTTAAGTAAAACATATTTACTGAATATGCTTCGCGTTGTTTATTTCTCCAAATAGAACAAACAGAAACGGCTACGCTTGAAAACATAGCCGCCTGCTCATTCTTAAATCATTCTGTAAGATTTCCGGAACCCGTGTGAAGTTCCCACTCACGATTGTTAGACTCTTTACCATAGCCACGAGATGCCGGTTTTGCCGCCCAAGCTGCATCTGTACTGAATACCATGCCGCCTTTAAGGTCTTTAATCAGAACTGGAAACATTCCTTCTCCCGTCTTAATATCCTGAGCAAATTTCCCTTGAAGATAAGAATTAGTTTCCGAGGTTTGCAATACGCTCAACTTGACAATATATGTATCGTCAGGGCTGACACTTCTGACAATCTCTCCATCACAACCTACCTTCTTTGTAACGCCATCGCCATTCGGGTCAATAGTTATAAAACTATCATCAGCGTAACCGCTTACAATATGATTTCCGAGAGCCACAGTAACCTCTTTAGGGTTGTAAGTCTTAATTTTCCCCACAGTTTCTCCCTCCTCCCTTAAACGCTGCTTGTCAAACTTCCACTGAGTTCAGCAAAGTGAATCGCTCCTGAAAGTCTCGCTTTGAAAAAACATCTTGGCAGTTTTCGTGTTTTCTTTTCAGAATCGGAAACACTTGTAGAAAGCGGAACGGATGTTGTATACCCGGGAATAGCACTACCGCTTTCGTCAAATTCGTCCTCCGAAATTCCGCCTGCATCTTGTCCTGCTTTCAAAGAAGCAATCATTTGATTTTGAATAAGAGCAATACCGGGATTTGTATACGGAATCTTTGGCATAGCAACAAATGTGTTGACAACACGAACCTGCATATCGTTTTTCAACCAGTCGCGGAATCGAATAATGTCAGCCCACTCTCCGGCGATAACTTTGCCGTTCATGGTAATATTCTTATTGCCAACTGTAATGAAATAATTGAGATTATCGTTTTCGAGAGCTTTCATATCAGTAGTAGATAGCTCTGACGGGGATACACCCTCAAGTGTTTTAAACGCTGTTGTTTCGCTACCGGGTTCATAGCTTAACCATTTAGCAACAAAAGCCACATTCATATATTGATTTGCAACAGGAACTTCCTCATCAGGCTGTCCTTTATACTCGCGCCCATATATGCCAAGAGTACGAAAATAAATCTTATCAATCGTCGAGCTGTTTTCTCCATCGCTGCCTACTCCAAAATAATTCATTTCCGTGTAGATACACATCTTCTCCTGATTTTCGATATATTCTGCAATATCACCATACTCAGCGCGATTTACACCAGCAGGACATACCACATACCATCCAGCGGTAGATATAGCCCTCTGAATCGTTGCAACCGCAGGTTCAATTTCTTCCTGTGGATTGCTGATAGGCTCAGTGTTATAATCAAGTTCCGTAATATCTACATTCTTTGAACTGGGGTAGTGAACAATAACACCATATGGAACGTCCGGACCATCAACCGATTTAACATTAACTGTAAATTGAATCGGTTCGTCGCCTTTTCCAAGCGCGGTAATCCGCTCGAATACAGGCAACGCCGTGAAACTTTTGCTGTCCGTAACAGCAGTACCTTCAACAGAAATCGTGTAGCCATCTTCTGTAAGCACCTTCAGCGCCTCAAATATACCAGTATTCTTCACGCTCATTGCAGAGCCAGTAAGTTTCAACTTCATCACACGAGAGTCTGCATCAAAAGCGATAGTACATCCGGTAAGTCCCTCTTTCTTGCCAACATATTGTTCGACGACGGCATTAGCGGTCTTAATCGTATTTCCGGCAACAATTGCAGAAGCAGTAAACTGCTGTGGCGCAATGTAAATTTGGGTAGGCGTTGGCTTTTGTGCAAACGCAACTTTCGCAGCAACTCCAACAGGGTCGGCTTCATCGCCGCTGGTACACCAGCCTGCGGCGATTACTTCGTCAACAGACGAATATACTCCAACTGCCGGAGGAGCTTTTTCGGAGACAGCTTTTGGAAGCGGTCCCACAATGAGCATATTGTCAAAGCTGGTATCGTCAACTATTGGAGATGCAATATCGATATCCACCGTGGCAATCATATCGTAATTTTTACTCATTTGCCTGTTTCCTCCTTTATTTCAACTTGGGTAAAGTAGCCTGTTTCACTTCCTTCAATAACATCAGTAAATCCAGTCTCTTTACGCATAAAATAAAACAGGACTGACAAGCGCGAACGAAATTCATAATTCGTATCGTTTATTACGCCAGTCAAATCCTGCGCATCGCCATCTATAGCAATTGCCACATCGTTATTGTGACACCACTCAATGACGTAATCTGATTTCAAAAAATCCATGTAGGACAACATCTCATCCATAGCGGTATTCTCATATGCAACTACATTACCATCATCAATAATCGATTTTCCATTTGTAAACAAGTCAACTTGAATACTAATACGAGACTGATAATGGTTTACGTTTATCCCGTTTACAACCGAGCAGTTTGGGGAAGAATGCCCGTTCACATTACCAAACGTCAAAGTAACAAGCGGAATCTGCGGTTTTGGCGTTCTGCTTTGTTTGGCAAAAATAACAGTTGCATCTGTAAAATATAGTTTAGTCAAACTGCGAAACAATTCTTTTGTCTCAGATACTTTCAAATCTGTTCGCCTCCGCTCCAATCTTTCGGGTCTCCATTTGGAGGATTCTTAGTATCTGTCGAAACAGCCTCTTTTGATGGCACAAGAACAAATTGATAGTTATAGTGCGACAGAAGAGTATGGTCGTATGGTTGCGAAGCAATACATTCGTACCATTCGTTATAATAGTACAACAAATCCCCTTTGCGGTTCTTATCTTGGTCTGCAACAACAAGGTTCTCAGAACCATGTCCCTCAAGATGCTTTATCTTACGCTCGCCTTCGGGAAGCGTTTGAATCTGGTCCGTGCCTAAAGGATGAATGTGCAGACTTACAACTTTATCAACATAACCGGAAGTAAGGTATCCTCTTACTTCTTTTTGCTCTGTGAAGTGACGTAGCCAATACGGCTTGTTAAATATCGTAATATTCAATTACTATCACTTCCTTTGCTTTATAATAAAATTAACAGACTGACGCATACGCCCGGTATCAATCAACGGCTGAGACGAGCCTTTTTGCTTTACGGTAGATTCCGCGTTTGGAGCAAAGCCACCGGAAACAATTTCTTCTTGTACTAAGCCCTTTGCAAAAGTGCCAAGAGTCTTCAATGCTTCTTCTGCATTTCCGCCTTCTGCGAGTTTTTTATTCACAGAATCACATCCAGCTTGCAATTCGCTTTGATGATTTTCAAAACTCTGTTTCATAAAAGGTCTTGGCGGTGTACTCGAAGAACCAAATTCGTTATAAGCGGCTATTTCCGCAACATCGGCTCCGTTTTCGTATTTACTTTGCCCGGACTGAAATCCCACCTGAATTTCAAGATTGGCAAGTTTATTCAACTCTTGAAAATACCTTTTTCCCTCTGCCGTTAAATCACTAAAAACTTCTGCCATAAGATTACTCAATCTCCCCACTGCAATGTATCGGCACAATAACTGAACGCCTGATTTGAAGAAATTGTACACCGTATGAAGTTAAAGCAAGCTCGGCATCTTTTGCAAGATTAGAACTTTGATTTGCTCCGAAACTGATGCTGCTTCCACCCTCTGAAACACTTCCGACAGCAAAACCAACGCCAATGGCACCAAGTTCTCCAAGGGGATTGTCTCCCTTTCCGACCATCTTCAATTTGTGGCATACAAGATACGCAAGAGCTTGTTCGTATAGTTTTCCGAATTGCTTTCTGCTTACCATAGGACGTATGACTTCAACCCACTTTTCAAGCACTTCGTCTGCTATGCTATCAAACTCTCCTCCTACAAGCCTTATAATTTCAATGACCGTCACAGCGTTCACCTCTTACTTATTTCGCAGTTGTTTTTGCGACCCCCGCGTTCTTCTTTATGGTATCGTCGGTCTTCTTCCCATTCTCCGCTTTTTCAGCGTTTTCTTCTTTATCCGACGTTTCCTCATTCTTCTTTGGGGTATCTACGGGCTTGCTGTCACTTTTTTCAATAGAAAGAAAACCCGCTTTAACAATCGCTTTAATAGACGGCAGTTCAGCAACCGACGCCTCCACAGGAATGTCTTCATCCGGCATAAGAACAATAGAGCCGACATTGATAATCTTTGAACCTATATTTTTTAATTTCATCTGATTAACCTCCTTTTATTTTAACACTTTCGCCTCATTTCGTTACCGAAAGCAGCAGAGAGATTACCATTTGGCAACCTCTCTGCAAAAAATTATATTACGATACACCAACAGCGATTAAGCACGCCAACGGATAATACACGATTACCCCCGCAGTCCGAGCTTCGCACGGGATAATGGTCTCGAGACCTTTAACCTGAAGCGGATACTGATAGAACGGCATCGGGTTTTCAAGACTAAGCTTCTCGCTGTCGTTTTTAAACATAAACGCAACACCTGCGCCATCCGTAGCAGCGGCATAGGGATTGGTTCCAACGGAATCCGCATCAAGTTCAGCGGTAGACACGACATTTTGGATATACGGAGAGTGTTCAAGTATGAACGAAAGAACCGTAGTGGAAGTATCAGGAATTCTTCTTGTGCTGATATCCATATATACATCTGCCGGAACACAAAGAGTATCAGGACGCTCGACGTTCTTTGTAACCTTTGCGACCTGTCTCGCCATGCCGTTAACATCTTCAAGAATTTCGTCAGCGGTCTTTTCGGTCCATTTAGTCTTACCGGATTCACCCGAACCGATTATATAAAGCGGGATATTCTGTCCCGCAGACAATACGCCCATCAATCCTGATTCTTCATCTCCAGCCCAAGCGATTTTGTTGGTAAGGCTGTCAATCTGATAGCGAGCGGATTCGCCCTTACGAACATCAAGCGATTTTCCAGCAAGACGAGACGCTCTCATTTCCTGTGCAGAATAACCGTAGCTGTCACCAAGAGACTTTACCTGCGCATAACTGGGCTTACCGTTTACATCTGCTCTCGGCAGGTCTGTTGAGTAATTGTCGATAATCTTCGCAAGACCTGTCTTGTCATATGTGTAGTATGTGATTGTTTCAGCACCGGGGTCTGCTTCGGAACTGATAGGGAACAGATTAAGCGCAGTAAGTTCCGGATATTCTCTGTCATAGGACTTAGCTTTTACAAAATCAAGTTCACGTGCGAAGAACACAGAAGCATCTTCAACACTATCAAATCGAGTTCCTGCCGATGCCATAAGAGCGGTAGGAATTGTAGAATTTCTGAGTGTCTTAAACTCAGTGCTGTCATAATGAGTATGTCTTTTCATATAATTTTACCTCCTCTTTACGCTTGCGCCTGATTGAAAAGTTCAATCACAGCAATTTGACAAGTGGTGTCTACACCGCTAAGGAAACGCGCCTTAACAGGAACAACGCTTCCGGTAGATTCGTTCGTGAAACATCCGACTTCATCTCCATCAGTGATAAGGTAAACGGTATCGCCATATGACGGTTCAACACCGTTTGCAACTTGACCGTAAATGCGACCAAAACGCATAACGCCAACGGAAGCTCCTTTACGGATATGCAACTTACCTTCAACATCGTATTCTGTGGTGCGATTGTTCACAGCAATACCTTCAAAATCCTCTGCTTTTGCTCCGGATGTGGGTAAAATAATGTTTGTTCCGGGTGTTTCTCCTTTTACCACACCTAAGCCAAATTTCAATGTACCGGTTTCTTCTGCGTTGAGAAATGTATCGATTGCATAAGGCGCAATATCAACAATTCCTCCGGCAGCACCGATGGGTGAAGAAAAACTATAATTTGTCTGAGCACTCATATTATCTTACCTCCTTATTTCTGTTCTGCTGACGCTTAATCATACGCTCACGCGCTGCGGTTGAAGAACTTCTATCTCTTCCAAACGCACGTGAATCACCATTAAACATCTGCTTCTTCTGGTAGCTTGTACCTTTCTTCCGGCGAGCCTTTACGGTTTCCACAGCGCAGTCAAATGCCGCATTGATATATGCCTTGCTCTTTCCATCCAGACGTATACCCGGGCGTACCGCTCTGATAACAGCCTTCTTAGCTGTCATAAGTTTCATATTTTCAAGCCCGTCCATATTGAGCATCCGTCCAACCATGCCGAGCTGAACTCTCTGACGAACTATTCTATCAATAGAGTCTGCGTTCATATTACTTCCGACGCTTGTCGGGTCTGCATACGGAATAATGTCATCGTCGTCATCGACGTTTTCCTCATCCTCGTCAATGTTCTCGAATTCTTCGTCATCAATGTTCTCAAGTTCCTCATCCTCGTCGATGTTTTCCTCGTCATCATCAACGTTCTCAAGTTCCTCATCATCCAAGTTCTCGCCCTCAGGCAAAGATTCTTCTCCTTCGTCACAAATCGGATTATCCTCTTCGGCTGCGTCAAATTCTTTTTCAGCAAGCAGTGTGTCAATTATGTCAAACAGGACTTCAATATCTTCATCCTGATTAGCAATAACACTCATTGCTTCTTCTGTAGATTCCGGGTCGCCTTCTGCATCTCTACGGTCACGACGGTCCTTTAACACCTCAACCTGTTCTTCTACAGGAGCATCCTCATCTACGACAGGAGCTGGAACATTTTGCGTTTCAAATTCATCTTCGTCACCCAATGGGAGATTTTGTGGCGGAACGCTAACAATTTCTTTCTCCATGCCCTCATCCTCATCTGCCTTTGCAGCGATACGCTGCGCTCTGCGCAACTTGTAATCCTCAATTGCTTTCGCAAACTCCTCTTGGCTGAGGATGCCGTCTCTTCTACGGGACTTTTTTGCAGCACTCCTCTTGACCGCCGACCGCTTTGCTGCCGACTTTTTCACTTTTCTCATAACTGTTCCTCCTTTTAGGATTGATTTTTTGTCACGGCTGTCGATATTCAACCGTGCTTTTTCTCCAGCCCTTGCCTCTCCGACAAGTGCTAAATGGTTTATCCGTATGTTTCTTTGAATAGCATCATACGGTTGACCGTTCCAAACACCGGGAGTTTCCTCTAAATCGAGGTCGTAACCGAGTGACAGCTCTTTCAATCCGCACTCTTTCATCTCATCGGTGTCATGGATAACAATTTCAGCGCGAACGTCATCACCACTACGATAACCTTCGCTTAAAATCGTACCAATTTGCTCTTGGTGAACATTATCCTTGTCAACCAAACCCGCTTCGTGTGTAATGATAATCGGCTTTCCTTTGTACGATTTCAAACTTTCAATATCGAAAACATCTTCCGGCAGCCTTAGCTCCCGAGTTATGCTTCCGTCATCGTTTGTATACTCAAAAATACCCGTCCGTGTCAGGATAGGTCTATCTCGCAAGTAACCTTCGTTTGTGTAATACGTCTGTTCAAGCGGTAAACTGTCAAGACGTACTACCTTTGTCAATTTTCTTGTCATTGATTATGACCTTCCTCCTTTTAATGCATTGATGATTTGAAAATTATTATTGTTTGGTTGTGTATTCTGCTTCACTTCCGTCTTTTACATAGCGGAGTTCATTTTCTGCAAATACACTTCCTACACCTTCATCGTTTTTTTCCAACGCAGACACGGAAGTTTCTTCAGTAATCAACTCGGTCAGCGAAAGAGTAAGACGCTGTACAATCTCTAATTCAACAAGCATCAGTTCTTCATATGTACCAATAAGTTCCACCTGCTTTGCGCTGTCGAACTGTTCAATTCCTGTACTAAGGCTGATGATTTGTTCACACGCTTTGCCAAGTTGATTACAAATATCTTTGATTTCAAATGAATTCTTCACATCATTTCAGTCCTTTCTAAAGATTTATATACAGAGAATTTCCGTATCTGCCCCTCTTCGGGGAGTCACGGCTCTTACCCCTGATACACTTAATCATTTAATCGCCACCTTTCATGGGTACATTAACAGTGGCAAAATCAAAAATTGGTATCGCAACACATCTGCACAAATAATCTTCACCCGGATGACATCTCCTTCCGGTATAGACTCTGCCCGACTTCTTAGTTTCATACCACATTTCGGGCGGGTCATCCCAGCTAAATATCTTTCCGTTAAACGACCGATGGCAGTCCCGAACTCGGCTGTCATTCGATGACGACCATCGATATTTGCTACAACCTGCATCCTGTTGCTGCATTTTAGAGATTTGCGAATTCAGCGAAGATACTTGGTCTCTTGCTAATGACTGAGCCTTATGTTTTGAAACATCGTATTCTCTCTGAATAGCACGGGACAATTCGCGTGTTGATTGCCCCTCAAGATAACCATTCAGTATTAAATCTTTCATCGAATCAAGCGTATTTGCTGGTATAGTTTTGATTTGCAAAACATTATCGTCCGTCCATCTCCGAAGTGTTTCGGAATAAAACTCGCCTTTATAGTAATCATCAATCAGGTCAATGCCAAGAGTGTCTCGAACAGCACGTTTCCACTCTCTAAGTGATGTTTTTCTTGTCATGGATGCTATTTTTTCTATCATATCATTTAAGCCGAACTCTGCGATTTTCTGCTCCAGTTCGGCAGCGACAAGTAATAATTTATCACGAATTTTCTTCGTAAAGTCTTGGATTCCATCCTCTCTGGAATCATTGCGCCGTTCTCTGCTATATTCAGACATAATATCCGGTAAATGCTTTTTAAGCGTTACATTCAGAAGTTTCATGTATGCCGTAGCGACACGCTTAAACTCACGCTCTGCCGAATTAGGATATTTCGGTACAGTTCTGCACTTCAGAGGTTGAGACCCCTTAAATTTACTCTTTACCGCTTCTTTAACCGCTTCTTGGTGTAATTTGTTATCCAAAAGACATCGCCCCTTTTTATGAGGATTTTTTGAGGTTTGGAAGCACGATTCAACTTAATTTTGACTTACCGTAGACATCCTGCTTAAACATCTGTTTCCAACCTGCATATTTATCTCTCTCAACTACATCAGGTACACAATCTTTGCCACACCGTTTATTAGACCTTTCACAGATGCATACAGATTTACCATTCCTAAAGTCAATAAAAACCTTTATCTTTTCCTTTGTGTCCATGGAATCTGCTCCTTTCTGTGAAATTTTTGCAACAAAAAAGCAGGGCATCAGTAGATACTCTGCTTTCTATATTTATCCTTCTGATAACTGTACTTTACAAAAACGATTATTCTTCCTCAAGGTACTCTTCTACGTCTTCTATGGAATTTCCAAGAACCGTAACCAGACTTTCTGCAATCTTTCCTCTCTCGGAAAGTTCTCCATCACCAGCTTCGCATGTCGTCTCAACTTCGATGTCGCAACACTTGTCGTAAACATTATCGTAGAACTCATCCTCACTCATTGCATCAAGGTGTTCTTTATCATACCCCAATTCAGAATGAATGAAATCGAGCTGTTTCTGCGAAAGATTTTTGATTACTTCTTTCACTTGTTCTGCCTCCTCTTCATAATAGTCACAATCTTTCCGTTCTCCACATTAAGCACCATTCTAAAGCCTTTGACTTCATAACATTTGGTGTTGCTTGTATTTCCGGGAGTAATCTTGTCGGTGGATAACAACTTTTCGATTGTGCTTTCAGAAATGCCTCTTCCGTCAACTCTGTCAAATGCGTGTGCGGTAACTTTTTTGATTTTTACTCCGTCAGAAGTTGTTCTGCCAACGATTTTCTTCTCCAAAGCCGCCCTGCGTTCTCCCCACTTCATTCCCTTAACGCCATAATCGGCACGTTCGGAATCTGCCTCCGCAATTTCCTTTGACTTTATCATAACTGATTGTGCAGATTTGTCAAGGTTTTTTTCTAAATTATCTGAATTTTGATAGATTTTATTGTCACCTGAATACATTGCTTTGCCTATATGTTTGGCAAGCTTAGGTATTGAATCTTCCTCGCCGTAAAACAATTCTATATCAATACACTTTTTCAGTAATTCAAGACCATCGGCAAACGGCTGAAACATCGACGCTGCCAATTCGTCAAGTTCTTCAAGAGTGCGGAACTTGGCTCCAGACATTTCAAGGTCAAGACACTCAGGTTCTCCATTATATTCAGTACACAGAAAGATATAGGGTGTCAATCCCGTATCGGGTTCTTTCGGTCCGTATCCGAGCGGAATCAATTCTTTCGGGCTTATTCCGAATTCTTCCTCTGTCTCACGAAAAGCAGCCTGTTCAGGTGTTTCTCCTTTTTCGATGTGACCGCCCGGACCGCATATCAATCCATATCCAAAATCATTATGCCTTGTACCGGACAACACTTTACCATCCGAAACTACGATAACACCTACAGAAAATGGTGTCTGACTTTCAGAAGCACAAGACGGTGTTTCGTTTTGGTCAACATTTTCACTTGCTTTCACTTTCTCCTCCACAGTCATATCCTGCGGTAGTTTGGTAGCTGCTGGAGCAGCGTCAGGGGAATTGCCCTCGTTCTCATCGGCAGGAATCTCTTCCTCAACATCCTTCATAATATCGGAAAACAAATCCTCTTCATCGTAATCATCAAGCATACTTTCGACATCAAACTCTTCACTGTCAGCAAGTTTTTTGCGAACCTCAGACGGGTCTATGGCTTGCATATCAACATATGTCTGCGCAGTTGCTGCCTTTGTCTGCTGAGTAGCAGCCTTCGTTTGCTCAAGCTGCGCTTGTTCCAACTCGCTTAAAGACCAAAGCGGATTAAATGCTATCTTAATTTTTGGCACTTCCTCAATCTCACCAGTTGATACACCCGCTTGAAAAAGTATTGAAAGCAAGTAACGAAGATTACCTTTCAGCATACGGTTTCTGATTCGGTCAATAAAGTTATAGTAGTTCTCCATGTCAGATTCTCCAGTAGAGTTCATTCCGGCAGGAGCACGTCCAAAAAGGATAGTCTGCGGAATTGATGTCAGCGCAGACAAAAAGTTACAAGTTGAGTCTATAATATCCGATACACCTGAAAATTGAAATGTGCGAAAATCATAGTCCTCACCTTCGCTGTCGATTGTAATACTGTTCAAAAGTCCTCGCGCCATATCAATCGTTTGCAACCTTTTCAGAACCTTGTCCTCGCCTTCCTCGGTTGCAAGTTCTGCGGCAAGGTCTTTCATCTTGTACACCGCCTGAACGGAACGGTCAAGCATTTTCGGACCGCTGCTATGCGCAAGCTCCGCATCCCTGATAGCTCGTTTGATACGAATATATTCCGGCATACCCCAAATCTGATATATTGAATTACTACAATTCTCAGGTAATATACCATTTTGAAACACCAGACATCGACTGTCGTGCACGGTAAAATTACCAAACCTACTGCATACGTTGTAATACTCTGGCATACCCAGTCTACTGCCGCGTGTTCGGAACGGGTCTTGAGGGTCGTATGAAAACATACTATTATAGTCAGGCTGAATTAGAGAACGGTCATAGACACGAATGTCGTCTATAGACTGAATGTTCTTCCAATCAAGAGGTTCCTCCAGTCCACGACCATCATTGATGAGCATGACAGCTATAGAGCCGCCGAACAATCTCGCCCATTTGATAGCAGTCATGGCAGTTTCGTCCCAATCCAATTCATCAAGTGCTTCACGGTAGAAGTCTTCCATTTTACTATCTGTTATGTCTTTAAGAGTAAAACTATGCTTAATTGCCTCCTCCGCAGGAGTGTCAATAATCTTTGCGAATAATCCATTTCCCTCGTAATATGTTGATAATAATTCGTCGGGAACCGTAGGTTCTGCAACAAATTCATATTGTTCTGAGGGGTCTTTTTCTGTTCCATACCGATTCAAAAGGTTTACATATCCATCAGCGCGATAAGGGCGTACCGCCTTGCCGACTTGTTGCTCAATCATTTTTTGGTATCGTGCGATGTTATCCATCTGAAAATTCTTACTTTTGCTCATAAAATCTTTCACCTCGATTCGGTATTTTTATATCAAATTAGCAACATTAAATTGGCTCTTGGTCTCAATCTCTGCAAATCCATTTGCCGAAGCATCAACCATGTCTTTGAATTTTCCTTCCGGAAAGTTTTCAAGCTGACGCAAATATTCTTCATTCCAATGCCCTGCCATAATATCAAAATTTCCAGCCTGCCATTGTGCCGCCATAGGCTCTGCTCTTGCCTCTTTACTCCCTGTTTCTGCAACGGTTACAACATCAAATCCTGCAAGAAATTTGATGTATGATTCTGCCTGTTCCTTTCCGGCTTGCCCCGGGTCTTTCGGAAGACGTGTTCTTACACGCTTGTATATAGCTCTGTCTGCTTGCGCAGTGAGTTTAATAGTTTTTCGCACATCTGCCGCAGCCATTTGTTTGTTTATAACATCCGCTATGATGTATCTGCCGTTCTTGCGTTTACCTATGAGAACACCTGCTGTATACGCTGGGTCTCCGCTCTCTGTTTTCTCCGTTGCAGCTAAGTCCCAACAACGCACCCACTGAATAACATCGGCAGGAAGTATTTCAAGGATTTCGCCAAGCTGCGTTCTTTTGAAAAACAATCCCGCAGCAGCTTTAATCTTCCAGTTACCATATAACAGTCGCTCCCTCTCAATAATTGACAACGCTTTCAAGTTGGAAAGATACTGAGGATTCACCTTCAAAAGTTCTTTATTATCTTGCAACCTTGACATTATGAAAGTAACCGACCTCGGTTCAGCCTTTTCTTCTTCGGTTGTAAGATTGAACCTTTCCCAAAGCTCCTCTTTTGCGTTCGCCCAATGTAAAACCTCATCACGTCGTACAAACCAACGGAGTTTCCCGCTCCGTTCAGGTATCGGATAACCGGTTTCTTGGTCTATCCACCATTCTATAAATTTAGCAACCCAACTATCAGCATCGGGGTTACAGGTTGCCCTTACAAACGGAGTAACGCCACAAGTAGAACGATTTCGAGATAACATATAAAAAAATGCTTTCTCACTGAAATGAGTAAGCTCGTCAAAACCTATTTCACATATCTGTGAACCCTGCCATTTTCCAAGTTCATCATCTCGCTCGATGTGTGCAAACTTTACAGTGGAAATGATTTGTCCATCTCTATCACAAAACTTCCATCTTCCAAGAGACATTTGGGGTTGTGCGCCCTTAATCCCTTGATAGATTTTAGACGATTCATCCCACAAACCACCCTGAGCAAATATTTGGTTGAAATTTCTTCTGAATATTGTACAACCGAAACCCGGTACATTTTTGTACCGTAAAGCGGACAAAAGAAGTCCATACGATTTTCCTCCGCCAGCAGCACCTCCATAAATACAAATCTGAGCAGGAGTAGCCATAAACGCCGTTTGCGGTCCTTCTTGCGGTTTCAGGATTTGTGGCATTATATCACCGCCTATTCATCATCAGAAAAATCGTCCTCGTTCTTTCCATTTTCTTTTACTTCGCAATCCTCTTCAGATTCAATCTGAGGCATATAGATAACAACATCGTTATTACCGTCTTCATCTCCAAGATTTACAGCGACGCTCGCATTGTCGCCATTGCTTCCAAGAGCAATAACCTTTGCATCCAGTTCAATTTCTCTACGGCGTTCAGAAGAAACACTTTCGCGTTCTTTACGATTTTCTTCAGGTTCATAACCGCCCATTTTCATAAGTGTCATATATGCATCAAGATTTCCACTCATAGCCATAGCAAAAAGCCGTCCATGAAGCGCAGCCATATTGGAAAATTCGTTTTCTTCAAAACCTAATTCTTTCAAGTTGTCTATAATTTTGCTGCTTTTTGTCAATCTTCCAAGCATATACTGTATAGTCTCACGAGCGTCTCTTTTTGCCCTCCGTACTTCACCGGATTTAATACCACCATTCCTACCGCGCTTTTTTGCGGTTTCAGAATCCCTTATCGTATTTTCTTTAAACGATTTACCTTTAGGCTTACTCGTTTCTTCTGTGCTTTCTGTTTCAGTTTTTGCAGATGATAACTCTGAGTTTTCGGCATCTGCTTCAATTCCGCTTTGAACCTCTTGTTTTTTCGTACTTTTTGCTGCCATATTTTCACCTTCTTTTAGGGTATAAAAACAGCCCTCACACGTAAACGTGTAAGAGCTATTTTACAGTCTTGAGTATTCAATCTGGGATACTTATTCTCCGTACAGGCGTTTAAGCGTATCTACACCTTTTTGTACAATTCCAACAGTATCTTCGCCTAATTGCTCATAGAAATGAGGATGAACTATACACTCATAGCCAAGTTTCATGTTTTCGGAATCATCCTTTTCGATTCCTAAATGAAAATCCTTCGCTATCTTGAGTGCATCCTTGTAACTTCCGGCAGCTACTAACCGCCTTACAACATCACTCTTTCTTTCCATACTTAACACCGGGTTCGATTTTGCCATCATCATAAGGTAGGCTGTATCGGTTCGGATTGTGCTTCTGCAAGCAGATGTTAATATCATGATTCCAAGTGCAATCATCAAACAAATTCTCTTCAAGCGGTGTAAGCAACCGTTGGTCGTTTGTGATTGCGTGAACAGCATCTCTACCGAGTTTGTACTTTCCGTGATATGTGTGCCAATTATACGCCCACTCAGGGAACAGTCCCTCTATTTTCGGACATTCTTCAAGCGATTTGTCTACCGGAATATCTTCCGCGTCAAGTACACCATCGAATTTCATAGCAGGATAAGCAAGGACGCCTTCTTTCGTGTCGCGACAGGTCCACATCAATACAATCGCTTTCGCAACAAAAATCGTTTCTTCTGTTGGTTTTGTCATTCTGTCATTCGCCTGTTTTAAAGCAAGAAACTCTGCTTCAAGGTGCGGATAAGACATCCTTGCCATATCGTGAAGCAAATTCCACAGAGCCTTTCTGTTCTTTTTGAAAAACTCTATGCAATAGCGACCCGCTTTTACGACATCTTTTTCACGGATAGCGGAGTAGAGTTCACTTGCGAGCGTGTCCTTGTCTGCCCCCGTAGGGTTATCATTGAGCATCAGGTTACATACAAAGTAATCTGCGTCGCGATTCTTTTTTGCCAAGCACAGCAAAGCAAGCGCTTTTGTCAGGCTTTCCTCGTCCCCTATATCACACAGAGCAAGAATTTCCTTTGTCAATACGCCAAAACAATCTTCAGCAGAAATAACAAGGAGCCGCTTGCGTAAGTACGATTTGTACTCAGGCAGCAGCTCCCACATCGAATATCCCGCTACATCATAATCGCCTTTTCGGATTGCGTTCTGCATAGCAGACGTTACCTCCCAAAACGACCTTCCAGTTCTTGTGAGCATTTGATAGCCCATAACATCATTCCTTTCAACCATTTTAGCCTTTAGCTTCGCTTTTTAAGACTTTACTATATTATATAATATGGCGGCTGAAAGTCAATGAAATTTCAAAAATTTTACAAAAAATTTCAAAATAAATTCATCGTTTTACATTCAAGTGAGGGACATTCGTTTTCATGTTATAGGAAAAGTATTTGCCCCATTTCGCTTTCATCAAATTGATGCTTGCCACTTGGTCTCCGCGTTTCTTTCCTGATGCGCCACCGTCGTTTGTATCGGTCAAACCTTTTGAACAAAAATATTTAGGTTTCAGGATGATTCTGTTTGTTAAAAGCTCCTGCAAAACAAGGTCAAGGTCATAATTATACTCCAACTCCTTGTTGCATTTCGACTTGAATGTTTTTCTATTTATCCACCTTACAGCCCCAGCACAACCTTTAAACGAGAATTCGCAGTCGTAATTCCACGGTCTGATTGTAGCGTCTGTTGCACCAAAACCTATACCGAGGTCGAACATAAGCTGTCCTATTCGTTCAAGTTCCGATGTTATCAGTTCAGGCTCTTCAAGCGAGGTCGTTTCAAACATACGGTAGTAGAAGTGGTGAATGTCATCGTCAAGAATGGCAATTACATCTTCCGGTGCGTTGTCAATAAGCCACTGATTTACTTCGGTAAGTCCGCAAATCAACTCATCCTCTACCGCCTGCACCTTGATATGAGGATAATCGGCAAGAGTCCGAACGTAATCGTCATACTCGCTCTCTCTTACAATATATGTCCCATACTGAAGGAAGCGGTGAGCACTACAAGTCTTCGCCCTTTTATAGCTTGGTATATAGATACCAAATGTAGGTTCATCCATTTCTGCTCCACTCCTTTGGTAATGAAAATCCACAGTTCATAACATAGTCAATAACAGACATATTTGTAGCTGATACACCTCCATTTTGCTTATATATCAACGGTTCATAGTCCGAATATATCAGTTCTATACTGTTCGCCCTATAATCATCTTCAATATGATAATCTTTCGCTCCTGTCCCGCTATAATATGCATCTGCACCAAGCAGTTTACACATTTCTATAATACGCGCATCCCGTCTGCTTTTTAAACAAAGGTCAGAAGAAATGAGCAGTCTTCTTCCATCTACAAGACCTAACCTTTCGGCAAATTCGATTATACATATCTGATTGAACTCTGCAAGATTATTTACATGAGCAGCCTTGTATAGCAGGTTCTCCATAATGGGGAAAACGGTATCAAAAAAATCGGACTTTCTATACTCCATCCAAAGAGTTTTAAGCATTTTAGAAATGCGCTTATCATCAGCAGCTATCTGAACTTCATTCAGATTAGCAACATGATAGTGAATGGGAAGCGTGTATTTCATCGGACCATTGCGTGTTAAAATTTCGTTGTAGTTGTGCATTCCGCTCTTGGAATACTGAACATCATCCGAAAATACAAAGATGTCGCTTTGAAATATCTTATAAAAATATCCCATATACGGAAAAAAGTCCGGTTGATGTGACGCAAGTATCTTCATACTTATACACCCACTTTAAACACACACTCAAAGGCTTCTGCAAATAGCACACCTGACTGCGTTCCGCGCAAATGAGGTAAATACCGCATCGCCGATTTCGACCTCGGATGCGGTACAGGTCTAATAACATTCTCGTATATTTCAAGGGCTGCAATTTTTGCCTCCACAGCTTCCTCAGAAACAGGAATATAAGTATTTGGCTCAAATTTCTTATTTGACGGGTTTAACGCCCAATCAGTTGAAGATTGTACCTCCATAAGATAAAGCCCGTTAATCGGCTTAATTTCTTCTGTTCCACGTTGCCATAATCTAAACGCTTCCATACAAGAAGATGCTGTCCAGTAATGGTCGGTGTTTATATCTCCGGGGTGCTGAGTGAAAATATTATCCGGCTGTACCATCCGAATCACACTCTCAATATCCTGCACCATTTTTCTGTGGTCTGCGTTGTGGAAGTTGCTGTCGGTATATTGAAAAGTAAAACATTGCGACACTCCGAGTAATGTATGTGTCTTTTCAAGGTCTTGTACAATTTTACCGTGGTCGTCAAGATACCTCGTCGTATCACAAGTATTTAAAACCATTACCGAAATTTCATCTCCACGTTTTGCCGCATCATATATAAATGCACCTGCACCAAGAACTTCGTCATCAGGGTGAGCTACAACAAAAAGATGTTTTTTTACCATATCAACTTTCTCCTTTCTCAAATACAGTCTCAATAAGGTGCAAAATATCATCCACACTCATTCTATCGCTCATATCTGAACGATATGGAATATCAAGTTTCTTTATCGACATTTGTCTCTGCGGAACTACTATGTAATCACCTTTTTCAAGGGCATTTTCAGCTTCCTCTTCTGTAAGCAGTGCTTCGTGCATTTTCTCTCCGGGTCTCGTACCTATAACCTCTACCGGATAATCACTCGAAAGATTAAGGTATCTGCATACTGCTTTGGCAATATCTCCCGTTGTACAAGCAACAGCCTTTTTCACAAGCAAATCACCATTTTTGCCAATGGAAAACGCCTTGCTTACCAACTCAACCGCATCTTCAACCGTCATCATAAAACGAGTCATGTTTGGGTCGGTAATGGAAATCGGCAAACCGTTCCGAACCTGCTCAATAAACAGTGGTACAGCGCTTCCTCTTGAAGCAATAAGGTTCCCAAAACGCGTTATACAAATTTCGGTCCTTTTCTGTTCGGATGCCTTCTGTATTGCGAGTTTTTCCATATATGCCTTTGTCAGTCCCATAGCGGATGTGGGGTATACCGCCTTGTCAGTAGATAAGCAAACCACTTTCTTCACATGATGCTGAACTGCTGATGCAAGAACATTTTGACTTCCCATAATGTTAGTTTTCACAGCCTCCATAGGGAAACATTCACAAGACGGAACCTGTTTCATGGCTGCTGCGTGAAATACATAGTCAACTCCATACATAGCGGAATCTATTGATGATTTATTCCTAATATCTCCAAGATAGAATCTGACATTATCATACTTCCGATATAGTTGAGCCATGTCATACTGTTTTTTTTCATCACGGCTAAATATGCGAACCTCGTCAGTGCCTTGGGAAAGACATTTATTGAGAAAAGCACTACCAAAAGTTCCAGTTCCACCAGTAATCAATATCCTTGCGCCGTGTATTGAGGTATTCAACATTTTTTCACCACCTTAACAATCTTATCGAATATATACTCCTGTTCGCTCTCCGTCAATTCTGTATGATACGGAATCGTCAACAGAGATGCGAACCTTATATATGCAAGTGGATAGTCAACTATATCAAATCCGGCATTTCTGTATGCTGTCATCATAGGCAAAGGCTTGTAGTGTACATTACACGAAACCCCCTCTTCTAACAACGCATTATAAATTCCAGTTCTCCATTTTTCTGTCACCACGCCGCCATATTTCCCCATATGAGGTGCATAGTCAAGATTAAGCTCAATTGGGTATAGGTGCATGGCGCTCATATAGTTTTCCCCAATATGCTGTATCAAAGGGAACGCACAGTCTGTCGTTTTAAACATTTTGTCATAATTTTGGGTAATCGTTATTCTTTTCTCACGAATTTCGTCAAATCTTTCGAGCTGTGCCAATCCCATGGCGGCATCAATATCCGTCATAATGCTGTTGTAGCCAAACAATTCAATATCATACTCCCAACCGTTCGACTTATCTCTCGTAGTCTGTCCGTGGTCTCCAAGTAATCTGAATTGCCTTTCTATTCCGTCATTGTCTGCACGGGTCAGAGATTTAAAATCATTCCATACGACGGCTCCGCCTTCTCCCCCGGTAGTGATGTTTTTAAGAGCGTGGAAGCTAAAACAAGTGAAATCAGCAAATTCACCGCTTACTTTTCCATCCATCTCTGCACCAAAACTGTGTGCCGCATCAGCAATAATAGCAACTCTCCCGAGTGCATCCTGAAATTTATTGTTAGGGTTGAAAATCCATTTTTTACACGAAACAGCAGCAAGCAATGTTCTATAATTACACAACTTGCCTCCTATATCAACAGGAATAACAGCCTTGGTTTTATCGGTAATAGCAGCAGCTAATTTGGCATAGTCCATCTCGAACGATTTGCCGTCCAAATCAACAAATACTATCCTCGCTCCTACATTTCTGATTACCTCAGCAGTAGCCGAATAAGTGTATGGAGTAGTAATAACTTCATCTCCTTCACCTATTCCAAGAACTCTCAAAGCCATTTCCATAGCTCCAGTACAGCTATCAAAAGCAACTGCGTGGGTACAATGACTAATCTCTGCAATTTTCTTTTCAAACATTAGTACATTTGGACCGTTCGTTATCCAACGGCTGTCAATAACTTCACTCACTTTTGAAATTTCATTCTCACCTATATCCGGAATAGCAAACCTGATTTTATTCATCCTGCGCAACCTCTTGGTTTTCTGATTCCTCTGCACTAATTATCTGAGCTTTCATTTGGTCATACCAAATTGCCCTGCCTTTTATATGTCTACTTTTAGCAACCTTAACTTGACCGCCTTCAATTCCGAGTTTTCTTACAAGGTCGTTATAATCAAGTTCATTGCGACAGGCAATAAGAACATAATCATAATGTTCATAGTGTATCGGTTCCATTTCCTTAATACTGCGTTCATCAATCGGTTTCTCAGGCTTTTCAAGGTCTAATTTAAAACTATCCATGAGGTCAGCAGTCCAATCTCCGAGTTCTTCCAAATCCCATTCTCCTGCGTGACTATTTAATTTGATATTGACATATTTCTGTTCTGCTACTGTATAGCCAACCAACATCTTACAATCTACAATGGTGTCCGGTTCTTTCTTTTGTAGGATAGTTACACGCTGATTCCCGCCTATAACTTGATTTTTTTCATTGATGACAATAATATCAAAATCACCATATTTTTCGAGTGATTCTTCTAAATCTTCCCGTTTCTGCTTTTTGATTTTCCTCGGATTACCAAAATCGAGTTTCAAGTCTCCTACTCTGCGCTTGACAAGTTCGATTCGCTTTTCCATTTGATATACCTCCTAAAAAAACGTACAAAAAAAGCACCGCTTTTCAGCAATGCTCAGTTAGAATTTCCACCCCAAAGGTTCATCTATTATTTTTGACATCATACACTATACCACGAGAAACCCGTGAGTTTCAATGCTTTTTAAGGTTATTTTGCGACCTTTTGTGAAATGTCCGAAAGTCATCTTATATTTAATCGTTCTATAAGCGCAGTTTTTAATACTTCGGAGAAGTTGACCCCCGCCCTTTCCCCCATAACATTAAGATAGTTCGGTATGGTACAATTTTTCTTCACCAGTCTACTATCTTCGAGTCGTCTATAGTAATCAAAATCAACATCAACAAATGTATTGATTGTGTCAGGTTTTACTTCAGGCAATTCATACGAAGGCACAGGTATAGTTTTTCCAATATCTTCAAGAGAAATTCCGGATAGTCCAATAGCCTCTCTTGCCATTTCAATGCAATTTTCGATGTCTGTTCCCTGTGTATTTATATCAAAATCAGGAACATAGACAACAAAAGTATCCTTATCAATTATTACCGGATAAGCAGCTTTCATAAAACATTACTCCTTTACTGTAATTTGTGCTTTCTAATAAGCGATTTAGCAAGTTCTTCGTTGATTTCCTTGTGTCGTGGTATCGGCTCAACAGATTCACCATTAGTTAATATAGTATGGTTGGAACCCTCTCTCAATATCCACCAGCCAAGTTTCATAAACTTTTTCATCAAAACAGTTCTTTTCATTTAATTATCACCTTACTTATATTATACGCATTTTCATGCGTATTGTCAATAGTTTGCAGAAAATAATTTCTTTGTATTGCAACAGCTTTTTTCTTAGCTATTACAATAAGAATAGCGTTTGAACTCTATCATGCAATTTATATAAATAACTTTATACTGCTAAATTAAAATATAATTTTTCTATCTTAGCAACTCATCAACTATTTCATCAGCTATATTAAACATTACATCGGATTCAATTTTTCCATCTTTATTGTAACTAAATTCAACATCGCTTGCTGATTTAATATATTTATGTCTCCACGAAGAAAAATCAAGGTCCTTTCCGCTTTTGTTACGTTCGCCTGCATAAACCGCAATTATAAGAGCAAACTCAATCCGTTCCTTGATGTCCTTGGCTCTATCAATGTCCGCTCTTATATCTTCAAGCAGTTCTTTCCCCAACTCTCCGTAAGCTGTTTCATCATCTTCATGCGAGAGCAAATCTTCAGTTCTATTTAGTTCGTCAATCATATTGTCTATGATTTCAAAAATGTTAAGTCTTTCCATAATTATCTTCCTCCTTTTTCTTTGCCTTGCGGGAACACTCTTTAAAAGTAGTCAAACGACCATCCTCAATCCACCAAAACTAAGTTGGGATTTTCTTTCATAAGCCGCTCCGTCTCTTTGTGATAAGCCTCTATGTATCTTTTGCGTTCTTCTTCCATACCCGGCTCAAACCAAACACTTCCAAGCCACGGTTCTTTTCGCCGTTCATTTTTACCAAGAGTGCCGAATCCAAGGTACATATTCCGACCTTTTCGTGGATTCCGAGCGTGTTTCATAGCCTTATTGTAACTCATTATAATATTTACCCTTCTTTCTGCCCGTAAAGAACATCGAATTTATAATTATTTTGCATATATGGACAATATGCTCTTTTTCAAATTGCATTGTGGATATACGCGAGATTCAATCGTAGCTTTAAACAGGCTTTCACCATCATCATGCATATGCAAGTCACCATATTTTTTCCTGAATCCCGCTTGTTTCAATGCCTCCGCGACTTTATTATCATATACAACTTCATATTTTGCTACATGTGCTTCTGTCGTATAATCAAATTTTGTAATATCTACACCGCGTAAGTTGTCAAATGCTTTTCTTTTACCATTACCATGATACACTTTGTATTTCCCCACATCTGCGTTTTCGCCATATAAGTATCTAATAATAAGCTCGCATAGATAGTGCTGATATTCGTCTGTATTTGCTGAATATGTCCCGTCTAAAACACTTGCCAATATTGCGTTGTATATTTCGCTTTTGCTTACTTTTTTTAAAGGGATAACTTCGCAATTTGGCACTTCCTCGTGGGAGCTTAAAAAATAGAAATTATCATCATCCTCTTTATAGTGCATTAAACTCACATATGAACTCTTTGCGTATTCTATGAAAGTATTTAATTCATCCTTGTCTCTTATGTTTTGTTCCAAAAAAACATTATTAGGTAATTCATCTACAGTTCTATAGTTTGCCACTTCAGCCCCTCCTTACCGCAAAACTCTGTATTATTCAACCTTGTCAACTGTTCTGTATCTACTCCATCTATAAAATCATGCATTTATGTTACTTAAAAAGTGATGATGAATCAAAATATATTTTATCGTTGGTGTTTTCTATGTTTCTTACTGAACTCGCATGAAATGCGCTTCTTGCAATTCCACTTAAAAATGTTTCGCGTCCTAATAACTCCACTGCCTTTAAACACGGTATTTTTCCCTCTTTTTCACCTGAACGACTAATAGTATAAATTGTCCTTCTGGTTGCCTTTTCTATTTGAGATAAATCTTCTTCAAAATATCCCCAATCCATTAAAATCTTCTTGTCATTGTCTGTTAATTTCATAATGTAAATTCCTCCTTAAATCGCCTTAAAATTATACCTTTATTGCCTTAAATTTCATTGTATACAACAGATGAATCAACCTTATTTCCATCTGTTATAACATAACCGTTTAGCCGCTTCCTTGCATATTTTAACAGTTCTTCTTCACTCTTCCCCATATACTCAACCATCAAGCCGATAATTGTATAAATACCTTGTTTAGAATCCTGATACATAGCATCTGTTTTATTTGTTCAAAAGTTTGCCATGGTCGCACAATAAACAGATATTTCATTTAACAAAATTTCTTCATTAAGCGTTTTCCTTGCTTTCATTTTCCTGCCTCCCTTCAAATTGTGTTTTTATTGTGTTATAAATTTTCTACCGCAATCTCTGCAATGTTATTGATAAGTTCATCGGTTAATGGCATTTGAAATACAGGAACGCTACTGCATCTATGTCCGTTAGCTTTAGTCCTTATAATTTCAAAGTCAGCCATTCCGTTTTTCACATTACCTTTCATAGATATAATATCTCCATTATCAGATTCATACTGATAGTCAAATATTTTCATATTTTTATTTCTTGTATTAACAAGTCCATTTTTAATAAAATCCCTCATGTTTTCCTCCGTTCTCCTTATAAAACCATTGTTTTATGGTAAGTCTGATAAACATTTTTGCATGTATTTTTCTGCTTCTACTTATTCCTTAATAATAAAGTGTACGCCTTCAATAAGAAGTTTCCCCAACTCATTAGTATTATTGGTAATACATCCGCTCATAACTACTTTTTTCCCTATCCACTCAGGATGGTCACCATAATAATCGTGCCATTCTTCCTTATAGTCACTATCAATAGAGTTCCATTCATCTTTACTTATTTCAATCATCATTTTCACTCCTTCATAAAATCGACCTTTTATTCGTTACTTGAAAAATCCTTGTTAAACGCATCACCATATGCGGCAACTCCGTTCCAGTCGTCATATCGCACTTTCTCGCGCTGACCGTTGCACTCAAAAATGAGATTCGCTCTTGGCTCATCCCCATCATCTATCTTTCGACGTTTACCACATATAAACCACTTAGCAAATGTTTCACGGGGATAGTGTACTTCTCTGAGGTAATACCGTCCTGTTTCGTCTATATACACTTCTCTGCCTGTGCCGCCCTCAATACCGTCAAATTTGACCTGTATAACCTTTTCTGGGTTACGCTCTATGTCATTATGATAGTCATTCTCTGACATCTCCAAAAACCACCCACACAGAAATTTGCTATAATACATAGTAACGTGTGAGCGAATATAGTCTTTGCCGAGACGTTCTACATCCTTTTGTTCTACGAAAAGTTCTGCGGTATGTCCATCTTCATCTGTTGCAGTAATCTTTATCCGTTCATCCAGACAGGATGAACTTCCAAGCGAATCATCATACTTACGATAGTCATATTCTGTGGGTTTTGAAAATTCAATTTTCATATCTTTTTCCTCCTTTTCTCTAATTCTGCACAAATGGCTATATAGCGTTCTCGCGCTCGTTCCCATGCTTTGCATTGAGGAAGTTTCGCAAGCCTCATGCCGTCTCCCCAACTCCCCGCAGGTTTGCTCGCCTCTGCGGAATATTTCTCCCAAGCCGCCTCCCGCATCCGTTCAAGTGTTTCTGTTTTATATCTTCCGTAATCTGCCATAAACTCCTCCACAAATATTAACAATCAATATCTTCGATAATAATGCCGCTGCTGTAATGCTTTTTGATTTCCTCAAAATTTCTTTTGTCAAATGACAAATACTTGCTTGTGGTTATCGTTGTACCATTTTTCTCCTCCGTTTTATACAAACAATCAGTTTTAATATCTAACCAACCATCATATACCAACAATGGAACATTGTAATCAATAACCGTTGTATAAAGACTGCGTTTCTTTTTCGGCGTATGCAATATCTCAACACCTACCATACTTTCTGAACAATTCACATAATGCTCGTGAGGTCTGCTACTTTGATATACAGTTTGAATAACATAAATGAAACCGAAATCGTTAGAGGAAACAATAGTGATTTTCTGACCTTCTTTCAAGTTTTGAAACAATTCATATTTTTTCATCAATAGACCTCCTTAACTCAGCCAACTTTTTCTGGTTTCGTAGCTGTAATCGCCTGTAATGAACGCCTCTACAAATTTCTGATATACTGATAATGCCTCCTGCATTGTGTCGTAGGTTTTGTGCGTATATTCACGGGTATATTCGTTTGTGAAGCCAACTAAATACTGATTGCCCGTCTTGTCAAAATTAACCTTATAGCCACCGTGTACATACTCCGTGCTAGTTATTGTGTAGTTCATATTAAAAGCAATCCTCCTCACTCATAATTTTCTTAGTAGCTTTCTCAAATCCGCGCTTAAAATGTTCGTCAGCCTCAATTTGCTCCCAAGTATATCCAAGAGCATCCAATGTGTCCTCTGCATCGCCTGTGTAACCGTATTCGTGATTGTGAAGCTCATAGTAGAACATTTCATAGATAAAGCCGTTTCCGGTCTTGTCTTCCGCAATAGCTTCCTGCATTTCCTTATCATGCCTATTTACCGTCTGGCGAAGTAACTCCAAATCTTTTTTCTGAATAAATCCACCATGCGGTATACGGCAAATCTTATCTAAATCTTTGTTAAAGTCAAGTCCCCACTTTCGCATCATTTCCTCAAATTGCTCATCGTCGAACGCGAAGCCGAGAGGAAGCGCATTAAATTCATCATGATGTCTTTGTCTTAATTCTGCGTATGTAGTCATATTGTGTATCTCCTTAATAATCTTCTACTGTGTTTGTAACAGCGTTCAGTCTCTCCTTTATGATGTCGGGGTTTTCATCAAAGAACAACTCTTTAGCAATTCTTTCAGCATCATTCTTGTTTTTGGCTTCAACTATATAATGAATACTACCCTCAATAAACAAATCAACTTTATATTGCTTTTCCATTTCCAAATCTCCTCTCATTGAAATTCTGGCATCGAGTGGATTACTTTGCGTATTCTGTTCTCACTGACCTTATAAGGCTTTATGCGGGTTGTATTGTCTTTCATAATCTGCATATAAACCATTAAAGGAAGTTCAAACAAAGCAACACATTTCGGATAAAGTTTCAATGCCTGCTGTCTGATTTCCAATTCAATTTCAGCATTACGTGTCATCATAACACCTCCAAAGCCTGTTTGATGATTTCTTTTAAGCAATCATCGCAAACGGTAACTACTGTGCTGTTTACTTCGATTTCAAAAAATCGTTCTCTTGGCTTCAACTTAATTTCATCGTTAATCGCATCTACATTAAGCCTTTCTTCTATCGCGTAGCAAGAATTGCAAGAAACATATTTTTCTTTGGATTTTCTTACGTTTACCTTCATTTCTATACCTCCTGTTTAATTAAACAATTCCAAACGAGATTTTACTCTCGCTTTGATACCTACCTCAACGAGTTCTCCAACTCTTGCACTCGCAGCTTCCAATGTGTCATACTCAACGATGCCCCATTTCCAATGAGATTTAGCCCAAACTTGCAATCTGTACATTTGTGATTACCCCCTTTCGACTTTTAACTTGTAATATTTGTTTATCTTTACTTTATCTTACAATACCTACCGCCTAAGTCAATGGTTTTTCCAAAATAATACATTTCATTTCATTTTTTGTCTATGTTTCATAAATGCAAGGCTTTTAGGGTTCTATGTTTTGTCATTGCCACCTCTCTTCCGTGTCCTCAAATAGGGGAGATTGATTTTTATATAGCAACATGATATAATTTGTATCTGCAATAACTTATTAACAGCAAAGGGAAAACACAATATTCAACAGAAAGGACGATTAAAAAATGATTAACGCAGAAAAGTATCTTGAAATGCTGAAGTGCGGTGATGAAGAACTCGACATACTTATTGATTCAATGTCAGAAAAGGATGCAAAAGACTTTGTAAAGTTTGTAATAAAATTCTTTCGAAGTGATGATAAACAGTCTACTAAATAAAACATAAAACTTCGGAGCGGTCAAAGCCGCTCCGTTTATTTTATATCTCCTAAATCCGTTGGAATTATCTCTGATGATTGAGTATAAGCTAAAGTTTCTATATTTTATCTGGATTCTGATTTTCTTCAATGTAACGAGCTATATCAAGTAACGCTGTGCCGTGTATCTTATGAACTCGTCTGAGGTATGTATCTTCTTTTCCAAGAAAGTCTTCCTTTCCTCCAAACATCATATCCACCACATCGTCCCACCTCGCTCCATCAAAATATCGCATTCTTATAACGGCTCTTTCATCAGATTTTATGATAGCTTTCAAAATATTCTCGAAAAATTTTCGTTCATCACTTTGAAACTTAACATCGTTGCGTATAGAATCTTCAAGCTCGATTTTTCTCTCCACCAAATCCGCTATCCTGTCATGAGACGGGCTAATGGTCTTAGGCATATCGGTGATAACAGGAGAGCCAACGCTTTCCATTTTCATCTGCAACCGTTCCAAACGCTCAATTTGATTATCAATGTCCTTTTCTCGTTCACGGTATCTAATCAATCTTCTTTTTACTGCATCTACATCATAACGCTTTTCATCCATAATCTCAAAAACCATTCACCCTCCTTTCTCAACTACACATACCTCATAAAATGTTATTCCGTTGTTTCATCGTTCCAAGGAAACTCCGTCAAAATATCATCGCCCCATATCGGCTTCAAACTATCCTTCATAAATATAGGCTTATGTGATAGCTTAAACTCGGACACGACATTCTCAATCCATTTCTTTTGGGGGATAATCTTGCCTTTGCGCGTTCCGGTTTCTGCACCGATTATCGCCCAATCAATATGTGTTGCAAACGTCCCATTTGTCTTTTCAAAGGCTTCAAGCATAGGCTCTATACTCACAAACGTATGGTGCTTATCGGAAAAGAAAACCTCTGCATTCTTATCTGTAGCAGTAGAACCATACCAAAAGATGTCATCTTCGGGAAGTTTTCCTTTTTCGGCAAGTTGAATATATCTCTTCGGGTTTTTAGTTAGGAATAAATATCTGTGATTGTCTGCCTTTTTACAACTTTCAAACACCTTGTCTATCCAAGAATCCGGTATCCATTCACCAAAGAGGTCTGCCATTGAGCAAACGAAAACCGTTTTCCCAAATCCCTTTGTAAACGGGTCGTTCAGACGATATTCATGCAATGTAGGAGTAAAGCCATAAGGATATGCCGCGACACGAGTAGAACCATCTTTATTCATCACGGAAAGCATATCGGGTAAAACAACAATCTTTGATAGTGTGTCTCCATCAGGGGATTCATTGCAACCTCTGAAGCGATTCGCTGTTTTTCTTGCGTAACAATATTCACAATCATGATAACACCCTGTAACTGGATTCCAAGTGCTATCACACCACTCTATCTTACTCTTTTCCATAAAATCCTCCTAATTAAAATGGTAAATCATCATCACTTATGTCGCAAATACTAAATCCGCTGTCATCACGGTCAGAGTTATCATCAACTGAATTGTTATTTGCATTTTTGCTTTCACCAAACATGACACGCTCACACAAAATCTCGGTAATTTTTTGCTTGGTGCCATCCTTCCTTTCGTGAATTCTTGTTCTTAATGGTCCTTTCACTTCTATACGCTGCCCCTTTATAAAGTAATCGCAAACAAATTCGGCAGTTTTTTCCCAAGCCACACAATCCACAAAATCCGCGCTATCATTTTTGCCTTCCCTCTGAACAGCCACCGTGAATGATGTTACCGCTTTCCCGCTCCCTATATGTCTTAATTCAGGGTCTCTCACAATTCTTCCTGTTATGACGCAAACATTCACGTTGCATTCACCTCCACATTTTTAAAAACAGCTTATTCTTTGCAGTCAATCTCTTCGTCCGGCTCGGAATATTCATAGTCCTCCTCAACAGAAACATTGGACTCTCTCTCATCGACAACATTTCCCTCAGTATCTCCATACACTTCATACGGCTTCTGTTTTTCCAGATTCTCAAGAGAATAGAGTATTTCATTACACAATTCACATTCAATCGAGATGCTGTCGAGGTCAGAATCACTACCATGTCCTACGCACAAAATACTGTGTCCCACGTGCGGCTCAAGCGTCTCAGCCGAACAATAGAACAGATTATTAGGCGAAGTAGCAGATGTAAGAACTATATTATTATTTTTCGTTCTTACGGAGTAATTTCCCATAGCTTCAGATATAATCATTTCAGAACCTACAAACTTTTTAAGCCATGAAAACGGTGTACTTTCGTCGGAAGCAGTTTCATCCACTGCTGGAAGTGCAGCAACTTCCCGATATTCACCCTCTATAACATTGCCTTCATCGTCAAACATAGTGATTTGACCGTCTTCAATCCGTTTCATAACGTATCTGCCATCTTCGTCATCCCAAACAAGTTGATAATCCCCTGTCAATGCGCCGGACTTTTTATCCTTAACCTGCATTACCGAACTGATGTCATGCTTGAATGACGGCTTTGTTACATCCTTGCTTTCTCCGCTCACCATTGCATATGTTTTTTCAAGTGTTACCCCAAGTTTCAAGGTAATTGTCGCATCTTCAGCTCCTTTCATTTCCATATTTCCAATGGTACGCGCGAGGATACTGTCAAAATCCTCTTTCAAAGCATTAAATGTATCACTTTTTAAACTCAATTCCATTGCATTTGCTGTACACATTTCAAATTCCACCTTTCAAAATTAAATAGTATTTTTTCTTATGAACTGATTTCTGCATTTCTCGCTGCAAAAATCACGCCATATGTCATCAACTTTGGTTGTTATCCAACCTTTCTTATTACGAAGCTTTGCTCTATGAGCCTTTGAGTCTATATCGTCGCTGTCAAATCGGAACCTTTCTTCGCGCTGACAGCAATCGCAGGAATAAAGCGCGTCTCCCTCCCAATATCCATCAAACCGAAGTTCTCTTGCCATCTTCAAACCTCCTCATAAAGCTGTGCTTCTTGAATAGTAACAACCACTCTTGGATTATTGCTGTAAAACTTCCTAATCTGACAATCAACCACTTGCGAATCGTCATAATATGCGATTTTATTAAGCGAATCAAAAATGCTCTTAATGACGTTATCACAGTCCGGTTTTTTTATAGGTCGTAATCTATGGCTCTCCATTTGCTGCCGTTTCTTTTTGCTCACGCTCTTGGGAATAGCATAGTAAGCAATAACCCTCGCATCAAGCTGAACATCTTTTTCAAACATAAAATCTTCGCACTGATTTCTATACTCAAGTTTTACAAGATTTTCATATGCAACGGTATCTTTCGGCGTGAAAGCATATCCGCGTTTTGTTACCCTCGGTCTTCCCTTACCTTTTGGCTCTCCGAGAATTGTGAATTTAGCCTTCATACATCTTTCTCCTTGCTTTGTAGAATAATGAAATATAACCATAATCAAATTTATTCTTCATTCAACAACTTTTCCATCTCGCCAAACCGTTCAAATGCCAATTTTCTCCTCATACTCGGTCCAGTAAACTGTATAGGATAACAGACCTCAAAAATCCTATCAAAGATTCTTTTATACCTGATGTCTGTTTCGTCTTTCATGTCCTCCATACTAAGATTTGATGTTAAAATCATCGGAAGATTTTTACGGTATCTGGTGTCAATGATGTTATAGACCTTTTCAAGAGCGTAATCAGTATTTCTTTCAGCACCAAGGTCATCAAAGATGACTAACTTCACACTATTAAGTCTCTCTATCATTTCGTTCTCCCGCTCTCCAGCGTTCTGTATGATTTCAAGAATTTTCACAAATGATGTCATTATAACTGAAATTTTGTTCGACAACAGATAGTTTGCAATACAAGCCGCAGCGAAACTTTTTCCGGTTCCAACATTTCCCCACAGGAATAACCCTTGATTGTTTTCCAGCATCTTATCAAAGTTAGTCGCATATCGTTTGCACAAACTCAAATTTTTGCTGTTATACTCTGTAGTATTAAATTGCTCAAAGACTGCTTCTTGAAACTTTTTATCCATAAGGCTCGCCTTGCGTAATAACTGAATCCGTTTCATATCGTCTTCGGCTTGTTTTTGCCGCTCTTCCCATTCCTGTTTATCTCTGTCACACTTGCACTGTTTTGTAATCAAAATCCAAGATTTTTTATCAGGCTCATTAGGAGTGGGAGTTGGAAACTCTCGATACTCACGTCTAAATTCTCCACATACACCACACACAAGTCGTTTCTTTTCGTCCTCGTAATCTTCCGGCTTTACTTCTTGCCGATTGATAGCATTTCTTGCGATAATCTTCATCATCTCATACGAATTAAAAAAACCCATTACGAACTCTCCTTCCAATCAGCAAAAGGATTCTCGTTTTGCCCAGAAATTATCGTTGGTTGCTCTGCTGTTTTTTTGGGCAAATAATCAAGGAACGGGAGACTGTCACTTAAAAAGGTTTTCGGATGTTTTATATATTCCTTATCAGTCTTCTGCTTTTTACAAACAGATGAGTAATTTCTCGCAGCAGTTAATAATTCTTCGTCTGAATACCCATCATTTCGCCTTGCTTTGTACTTTTTATATGCTTCACCTTTGCCAATTTTCCTCGGATATGAATCCCAAAACCGCTCAAACACCGGGGTATACTTGGGACCTCCAACAGAACCGCTCGACTTTTCAGGAACATTTTTTAAATCATCTGAAGACAAGTTAAACAAACTGTTATTTTGCTTTTCTTCCTCTGCTCGGTCTGATTCAGAAAACATTTTCCGACTTTCTCTTTTCCTTTTCACATCGTATTCACGCCGTTCCTGAGCCTTATACCATTGCGCTTGCCATATTTCCCAATCATGAATATAAATACCATTAGGTACTTGGTCTATCCACCCTGTAGCTATCAGCGCATCCATGATAGCCTTTGGGGCAAGTTTGCAACCGAAGCCAACTCCGTATAAGTACCTTTCTATGTCTTCTCTGTCCACATATAGTATTAGTCCATCTTTTTCAGCATTCTGCAATCCCCAAAACCACAGAAAGTTTAATATGCCTACAGCTTCAAATTTGGAACATTTAAGCATTTTATACAGTTTCCTCAATTTTGTGCCATCAATCGATTCGTGAACACTTATCCACGCCATTTTCTCACCTACCTGTCTTTTGATGCACTATATATCAAGGGTGCTTATTCTGTTTGATTCCTCTTAGAATCATCTCTACTTTCCAAATTTGTTTGAGGCTCAAGCGGTTTTATCTTTTCTATAATTTTATTAAGGACAGATGTTGGCATACCATTTGTTGAATCATACCCTTCTTCTGCAATCAAATTTTTAAGTTGTTCATTGCATGACTCCCCGAATACCTCTTTTGCCAGCTTAAACAACTCCTGCCGTTGCTCCTGCGTAATAGGTTTATCTTCAGCAATATCCATTTCTATGACTTCTCCTGTATCCGGGTCAACAATAAGTCCAAAATCGCCATTTCCTCTATCACTCATGTCAACCACCTCTTCCTGGCTATAAATCCCCATAATCATGTCAGGACAATTCATTCTCCCAAAGAACGATGCAGCGCGATACTGTATCATTACTTCTGGCATTGTTTTCCACTTGCTTCCGTTTTTGTTTACCCAACCTTCGTTATTTGCCATTGTCATTGTTATTTTAGGACCAAGTACCTTGTGACCTTGGTAATCTTCCGCCCACGCACGACAACTCAGCCCACCATCTTCTTCCGCCGTACCAAATTCAAACTGAAGTTCCGTTTTGTATCTGCGACTCGAATTTATCATCGCAATTATCCACTGACTCGACCATGCAGGATTCCCATTAACTATGTACAAATTCTGCATTACCATCATCGGGCTTGTATTGATACGCGATGCGAGTTCAATAGCTATCATACAGTTTCCCGGATTACCTTGATATGATTTCGGTACAATAGTGGATTCCGACAGACATTTTGCCATTCTCAGTGCAATTTCAAAATTCTTTGCATCCGAAAATACATTCAACCCATTTTGCTTTGTCGGCATAGTTGATAACGACTCAGTGCCGTTTGTTACTACCGCCATTTCATCTTTTTTGCTCATTACCTTTACCTCCTAAAATTAAAGCGTTGGCTATGACCTCACGCTAATAGTGATAGATTTTTCGTATTTTACACCAGGTATCTGAATAGTACCTTTCGATGCCTTGATTAGAGCTAAAACCGCCTTTTCATCAATCGGTCTTAGTTCCATACCACAGAAATTAACAGGAACTTGAGAATCATCAATTTCAGTAATTTTCCAATTCTTGCTCTGTGATACACCGTCAGCCTTTGGAATATGAGCCTGAACACTTCCACTTAATGCAACATTATCCATTACTTCCGCTTCCGCCATTGCAAACTCAGCAGCAGCATAATCCCCAGCATCTTCAGCTTCGATTGATTCTGCGAGTTTTCTCTCAACCTCTTGCTGAGCAAGTCTTTTCATTACCGCTTCCTGTTCTTTGCGTTTTCGCTCCTGCTCCATAGAGTAATCAGTCATTTTCCCCTTGATGATTTTCTCTGCCTTTTCAAGCGGGTCAAGCATTTCTTTTTTGTGCCCGAGTACATCGTCATACGCCTTTTTAGTCGATACTCTAAGCGGTTCCCAATATTCTTTTACCCTTTTCTGCATCTGCTTTACAGTTTTAACAAGCTCCGCTGCTTCCGAATATCCTTCATCGTCTGTAACCCTAACATCCGCTGCCTTTTGCTCAACAGCACTAACTTCCTTGTCAAGCTTCTTTTCTTCAACACTAATACCATCTCTATTTGTTCTAAGAGCGATTGCGTTATTGCCTTCTACTGCAACTGTTTCATACATACCGACACACTTCCTTTCATTGAATTTTTGTTTATTTGTAAGACTGTTTATAGTCATACACACATTTTAACGAACCAAACACCCTCCAAGCCTCTGCATCTTTTATAGGGTATTCAGCGACATCGTATGTTCCGTCCGTCTTCAAGAGGAGAATTCTCTTTTTCTGAACATAAATGCCGTGACTTGATAGAATTTGTGAATACGCTTCAAGCTGAACCTTGCACAGCATATCTTTCAATGCATAAGTGGTTTTATAGTCAATCAGGTTAAGTTCATCACCTATATAACATAGCAAATCACCAGTACCTGCGTATTTCATAAGCAAATGATAGAACCTTATTTCTGACCCTACAATCTGCGGATTATTTTTTGTCCACCATTCTTTGAATCCATTGTAATATCCTTGATATTCCGGAGAAATATCATCAATCTGATACTTTATCCAGTTTTCAATGGCGTTGTGTACAGCAGAGCCTCTTTCTGCCGCTTTGTTTAACGTAGTATCACTGATACCTCCATATTCAGCTTCACTAAGAGGTTGCATAATTGTCGTTACAGACGGTAAAACAAGACCATCAAACCTATATGTATGTGTAGAGCTTTCAAACGTCAAGCCTTTCATTTCGGGTAGTACAACCTTATCCGAACAAAGCTTCATCTCTTCTCCGCTCATATTCTTCATCGCTCCCATCATCAATGTCCTCTTCGCTTGCTTCCCTAAGCTCTCCGCCTATGATTTCAAGCAATTCATCCGTAGAAAGTTCATCAAAACATTCCCTGTGATAATAGTCACCTTTGAAATCCACATATTCATCCCCAACAACAATGCTCCCCTCACATATTTCACAAATGAATACTGCAGGCGGGTCCTCCGTATCGGGACACCCGGATGGACATTTACAATACCCGCAAATGGAACACATTTTTCATTTCTCCCTTCTTTTGGTTTCGTCGTTTAAATCATGCTACAAGAATTGATGTCTTCGCGCATAAGATAATCATACAATTCATTTTCAAACAATACCGGGACATACCATTTACCTTTTCCATTTATCTGACATTTCCGAATAGTAAAATTTAGAATATCAACAATTTCAAAGAAACTAAATATATATCCTGTATCATTTTGAACGTCTACTACTATTTCATCCAATTCATAAGTCCACTCAAACATCCTACCGCTCCTTTCGTTGCATCTCTGTTTCGTTTTCTACGCTGCATTTATAGTGCTATCCTCTCCTTAGCACCATCTGCTTCAACAATTTCACAAAACAAAGAAATGTCAATTGCTCCAAGTTTCGACAACGCCTTATCAAGCTCAGACATAGTGGAAATTCCATATTCTTCTCGAAGTATCCTTACAACTTCATCTTCCACCATTCTTCCCTCCGTTCAAAACTGTTTCAGCAAGCGTTTTTATTTCACTTACAGACCTTGAAAGTTCTTCCAAATACTCTACAATCATTGCAAACTCAGGTTTCTCATCGTCACTGATAACACCATCGTAAGCAATTTCAAGTAATTTATCTTTGATATTGCGTATTTCGTCTATTCTTAAGTTTTTCATTACCTTTACAGTTATTCGGTCAATATCAACAATCTCGTCAGAAATTGGCAACCTGCAACCTATAGGGCATTCATTTAAACAGTAGTAATTCAATAAATACGGAGCACGGTACATATCAGCCATAAGCACCGCTTTATCTACTGGCATACATTTTGTTAATCCAAGCTCCGCATCGGCAACAGAAGATACAGACATCCCAAGCCGCTCCGCAGCTCCTTCTCTACTTAATAGCCTATCATCATATTCAGCAGCTTTTTTTCTGGCTTCATACCAAGGATTTCCGGCTGCTTTTGTAGCATCACGTCCCATTTTCTTACGCCTCCTCTCATGCTATAATTACCATAATAGTTATTCTTGTTACCAATCGGTAATCAAATATCAGCATGGTATTTCTTTGCTTATATAGTTCTCTAATTACCAAAACATCAAACTTTGTTACCAATCGGTAATCGTGGAGTAAAAATATATTACTCTGTTAATAAAACAAACAAGTTTCCGAAATGTCGATTTTTGTTACCAATCGGTAATTGCGGAACAAAAATATACTACTCCGTTGATAAAACACGCGAGTTTCCGAAATATTGATTTTTGTTACCAATCGGTAAATTTTGTGCAAATAAAAAAGAATCCAATTGCCCGTCAAACAAATAATCATTTAACTGTTTGAGATTAAGACCAAGAATTTTACCAACCTTGAACTTTTCGGCTTCGGTAAACTTAATTTTTCCACTCTCTTTCTTCTGATAGGAGTGGACCGATGTTTCAAGCTGGTCTGCCATGTACTGCTGTGTATATCCAAGCCTTGTTCGGGCTCCTTTGATTTCCAGTGGTTTCATTATGTTCACCCTCTTTCGTTTTAGTTTGTTTGTCAGCATATATATTATATATTACCAATCGGTAAATGTCAATAAGTTTTTGGTAATTTTTCGCATAATAATTGCGTGTTTCAGTAAAAATAATTGAAAAAATCGTAATAATATGCTATAATTACAATATTAAACCCAAAAGGAGAGATTACGATGGTGGAAAATATGGATTTCCCAAAATTCAGCGAAAATCTACGGAATATAATATTAAGTCAGGGACTTACTGCGTCAGATTTTGCCGTAAAGGTAAATATTCCAATCGCTACCATTTCCCGTTATATGTCTGGTGTGAGATTGCCCAAAATATCTTACGTAGTAATGATAGCTGAATATTGCCATGTAACTGTTGACTGGTTACTCGGTCTTAGTGATGCTAAATTTACAACAATGTCACCTGAAAATCAAGAAATTATGAATCTTTACTCAATGGCTACACCGGAAGACAAAAAAGTAGTTAAAACTGTGTTAGAAAAATACCAGGGTGCAGAAGAATGATTTACAGCAAAATTATGCCTCGAAATGCATTTCTTGTTGATGAAAATGGAAAGGCTAAGAAATTACAACGTATTCCGTTTATGGCATCTACATTTAACGAGAGATGGTTGCAAAATTTGATTGCTGAAAATCCATCAATTATTCCATCCGGCGAAATAAGCAGCGAATATGCTCCACTGGTATGTATCGGCACAGAAGTTCCAGTTGGAACAGGAGACAGGAAAGGATACATAGATAACTTGTATCTATCTCCTACCGGACAAATTATCATTGTTGAGACAAAACTGTTTAGAAATCAGGAGTCCCGCCGAACAGTAGTTGCTCAAATAATTGACTATGCAAAAGAGGTTCAGACTTGGGATTCGGAAAAGCTGAATAAGATTGCCGCAAATTACTTCTCCAAAACAAAGGGACAGGCTTCAAATATAATTGACATTATGGTAAAAAATAGATACCTCGCGTTCTCGGACGAGAGTATGCTAAACGACAACATTAACCGAAATCTAAAAAGAGCATCATTTTTACTCTTTATTATAGGCGATGGAATTCGTCATAATGTTCAGGAGCTTGTGGATTTTCTTAATAATAGTGCGTCAATGCCGTTTAGTCTTGCGTTGTCTGAAATAGAAATATATCAATTCGAAAACAATGTCATCGCAATACCAAATCTTCTCACAAAAACCGAGATTATCGAGAGGAACATCATCGATTATCCCCTGAAATCAACAAGCAATTCAGAGCATACACGTTATATACGAAAACCTCTGCTTACACGCAGAGAGTTTATTCAGACGTTTTCTGATAACGGCGGGTATGATTCTGATAACATCACAGAATTCATATCAGACTTGGAAGCCGTGAACGGGCTGTCAGTCCAAATAGCTCCGACCGAACTAACAATACGCTTCTCTCCAGAAACAGGTTATACATCAGCGTTATTCACATTTAGCATATCCGATAATACAGCAGACTTCTATGTAATGCCCGGTCGGATTATGGCTTCTCTTGAAAAGCATGGTATATTCCCTTTCGAGGCAGAGCCGTTCCTTGAATTCTACAAAGAATACATCGACTTAAAACGGTGCAAAACGCCGCCGTATGAAAACATCAAAGGATTCTACTATGCCGACATAGAATTAGTGCTTCAGCACACAAAAAATTTCATTACAGCCGCAGAACAATTTACTACAGCAATCCAAAACATCGAATAGGAGGAAAAGCATAATGGCAGTAAAAAACACAGTAGTTGCAGGAGATTACAAAGGTTATATTGACTACAAAAACAAGAAAAAAGGTCTTTATATTTACGGAACATTTGGATTTGGGAAAAAGATATTTATCAACAAAGAAACAGTAGATTCTTACGAAGTTGTAGGTGAAGAAGACAAAAAGAGCTTCGGAAGTGGAGTTGTAAGAGGTCTCGTTGGTGGCGCATTATTAGGCGGCGTCGGTGCTGTTGCAGGCGCAGCCTCCGGAAAGAAAAAAACGACTCATACAGTATCAATCGTGTTTAAAGATGGTACAAAGTGTTTGTGCGAACTTGATGATTTTATGTTCAAAAATCTTGTTGCAATTATGTATTGAGTTATAAGCCTAAATGGCGTGGGTCATCGTTTTTACGATACCCCGCTTTTATTATAGTTTCATATAGATGATTCTGTATACCGTATATAAACAAAACAAGGAGGTCTCCGATGCTATCAGTAGTAAATTCAAAAGTAGATGAAAAGTTAAACAAATCAAAAGCAGCAATATACATCCGAGTATCTACTCATTGGCAAGTGGACAAGGATTCTCTTCAAGTGCAACGACGAGAACTAATAGCATATGCAGAAATGGTGCTTGGAATATCTGATTATGTAATATTCGAGGACCCCGGTTATTCAGCAAAAAACACAGATAGACCAGAATACCAACATATGATGGATAGATTACGGACAGGCGAATTTTCTCACCTATTGGTATGGAAAATAGACCGTATCAGCAGAAATCTTCTTGATTTCGCGCAAATGTATCAAGAATTAAAAGACCTTGGCGTTACTTTTGTATCAAAGAACGAACAATTTGATACAAGCTCAGCAATAGGGGAGGCAATGTTAAAAATTATTCTTGTATTTGCCGAACTCGAACGCAATATGACATCTGAACGTGTTACGGCAGTTATGCTCTCCAGAGCAAATAATGGACAATGGAACGGCGGCAGAATTCCTTACGGTTATACTTACAATAAAGAAAATCAAACATTCTTAATCAACGACAAAGAAAGTGCCGTAGTTAAAACTATTTTCAATCAATATGAGGAATACCAGTCTTTACTTTATATTGTTCGCTTGTTAAACCAAAAAAGTATAACAACACGCGCCGGAAATCCTTGGAGTGCAACAACTGTTCATAAAATACTGACTAACAAGTTCTATATAGGTGAATATACCTACAATGTTCATAGCGACGGAAAAGCATCGAAGAAAAAAGACGAAAAGGAATGGATAACCATACCGAAACATCACGAAGCAATAATATCAGAAATTCAATTTGACAGAGTTCAAGCTGCACTCAAACGAAATAAAAGGGGCGGAAGCACAAGAGGAGAAAGTCATATAAGCAAACACATCCATATCTTTGCAGGATTGCTAAAGTGCGGAGTGTGTGACAGCAATATGAGCGCCACATTAGACCGCAGAAGAGCAAACGGATGGCGCCCCTCTCTTTACGCTTGCTCCAAAAGACGTAACAATACAGACTCTTGCAATAATAAGTATGTGTCAGACGCTACTATTGGACCATTTATCATGAATTATGTAGCAAATATTGTTCGGCTTAAAAACTCCATAAATAATTCTTTAACAATAGAGATGCTCGAAAGCAGATTACTAAAAGGTGAGGCTTTTTCTGCTGTAAGAGGAATTGACAAAGCGGGTCTAACACAACTGTACGAATTGCTTCAAAATGGGATAACAGGTATAGAATATAAGCCAGCTTCGATTTTCAATAACGAGGAATCTGTCAATCAGCTTGATTATTTGCAGGAACAGCATCGAAAGACGGAAACGGCATTAAAGCGATTAAAAGCATTGTATCTATACGAAAGCGATGGACTCTCCGAAAAAGATTATATAATAGAACATCAAAAGCTATTAGAACAACTTCAAAATGTCGAGAAGCGGATGGCGGTTATCAAGTCCTCGGATAATAGTACTGAACAAAATGAGGAATTGGTGTCAAAAGCAAGTTACTTCATAATGATTGAAAAAATGCTTGATGACAATTATATTGATTATGCAAAATATATCCGACCTCTCGACTTATCGATTCCAAGAAATTTCTTCAAGCAGATAATAAAAACTATATATGTTACTAACGGAAATATATCATCAATCGAATTTACCAACGGAATGATTCATAAGTTTATATACAAAGAATAAATCATAGCTATAATTTGGAATTTGCGTATCGTGTCTAATGGTTTGTATGCCATCCTATAAACTTTCAGGTTTGATTTTTATAGTTAAATCCTATAATCCATTACATTCGGAGACGCAATGTTTATT
>JAAGKN010000420.1_pt1 | contig 75306 bp, 66 predicted proteins | sample 6206371 | NCBI WGS metagenome assembly JAAGKN01 (sample SAMN11533720, study PRJNA540317) | gut metagenome | isolation source: fecal pellets from male and female animal of same cohort | host: Peromyscus leucopus | place: USA:CA | collected 2017 | reverse complement strand
GGCAGACTTTATCCATTCTTTCAGAGGGTGGTTGACCATGTGGCGTTTCAAGCCTTTGAAAACAATACCCTCTGTCCGCTCACCGCACAAAGCCAGTGTTTCATCACTGATGGGAAGATTTGTTTCTGCTTCCGTTTTCTCAGTGCACAAAAGGATAAGATAGCCTCCGTCCTGACCCATCTGAATATGCTCCCATGAGAGTTGCAGAATGTCGCTTATGCGGAGTCCGGTCATACAACTGAACAACACTGCCTGTTTGAGTACAGAAATCTTGCATGGCGTGTCAACGAGTTTCTTGACTTCGGCAAGGGTAAGAAATTCTTTCTTGACTTCCTTCCATTCGATTTTTTCAAGGAAGTCATTGATATTCTCGCGGAGATATTTCTCTTGATAGGCGATTTTCAGCAGAGCACGGAATGTTGACCAGTATCCCGCTGCCGAATTATGGGATATAGGGCCTTTGCCATTGTTGCGCTGACGCTGGGCAGTGAGAAGATAATTGCGGAAGTCCTTGCAGAAATCCACCGTCAGGTCGCCGAAAGTGCATTTACCCTTACAATAGATAGTGAAGTGGCGCAGAACGCAATCCCATTTCTGGTATTTCTGACGGCACTTCTGTTTGAAATAGTCCAAGAAGTCCATACGCATCTTCTCCTTGTCGAGAAACCCGAATTGTTCATTGAGTAGTTGCTCGAAGCGGCGGCAGCGGATAGCCTCCGCTTTCTCCTCCATTGAGGCGTTGAACTGTTTTTCGCGCTCGTTCTTGGGCGAGGCATAGATATAGATGCCGAGGGTTTCTCGGCGGCTCATCCGGTTGGTGTGGGGATTGCGGATGGCAGGATAGAAATCAAGGTAGAGCGAGATGCGTCCACCCGAGATAGCCTTCTTGCGAAGGAAAACTTTGGTGCATGTATTCATGTGCGTTGTGAATTAAAAGATTTGATGCGAAGGTAGGAAGTGTTCAAATGGTGGACTCGGGCACCCGGTTCAGGGCGTTTTCCACCGATAGTCCACCGTTCTTCCACCGCATCATATCTTGGGTGGAGCAAACAGATTATCAAGCTCTTGCTTGGATATTTTGATGATTCTGCCAACCTTAACCTTGCTTATGCCATAGGTCTTGATATAATGGTAAAGTTGGTCGCGCGTCATGCTGTATTTTGCCATTGCCTCCTGCATGGTGTAGGTGTCCGGCTCATCGACGGCAACACCTTTGGCTTTATCAAAATGCCATTTTGAATACCGGGCCTCGCAGCCAACTTTCTTCTTCGGGATATTCTCTTTCGACACGAGATTATAGATTGCCGATAGAGTCATGCCGTAACGCTCCTGTATCTCTGCTGCCGTGTACCATTCGGTAATGTCTTCTTTCGGGGCTGACTTGGCAAAGAATCGGTCAATGTGTGGTTTACTCCAGAGTGTCTTGCCTCGCTGGGTAATTTTCGGAAAGTTGTTTTCTTTCGCTGCCTTGAACAGCCATGAATTGCTGATACCGAATTTCTCCAGCACTTCTTTCGTGGTATAGAACTCCGTTATCGGCTGTTTCTCTTTTGTCGGTCTCAGCTGATAGAGATGAGAGCCGTCAAAGAGGGCATTAAGGCTCTCCCTGCTGATAAGGGTTTTACCCCTGAACTGGAAACAGGGGATAGAGTTTGCGGCGAGATAATTGTAGATACTTCTTCTGCTTACGCCTAACAGTCTGGCGCATTGATTAGGAGAGATAAATGGGCTACTCTCGATTGTCTTTGGACTGTTAGCCTTTGACTGTTCTTTCGCCACATGCTCCTTTCGCTTGGCATCTTTGTAGGCGTGTTCGGCACAACGCTTGGAACAATACCGCGTTGTGCATTTGCGAGCGATGAATGTGTTGCCACACCACTCGCAAGTCTTGGTGATTTCGATTGTGCTACTCATTGATTTACGCTGTTATTTCTGTTAATATTCTGTTAAAAGTGTGCAAGCGCGTGCAATGGTGTGCAACAGTGTGCAAATCCTCCACAACCTTACAGTCTAATTAGCCCCGATTGAGTGACGAGATACAATCGGGATACAAAAATGGGCGTAAAATCGAGCAGAAACGGTTAAAACCGAGTAATGCGACAACAAAAATGGCACCCCGTAAAGAGTGCCATACTAACAGATTATGCTATTTTGTAATCGTTTCTAACTATATAGTCATTTGCCGATGCAGAAGTGGGTAAAGATGTTTTGGAGGATTTCGGGGGTGGTAATTGCGCCGGTAATTGAGGAGAGGGAGTAGATGGCATGACGGAGGTCTTGGGCGGCAAGGTCTGTCGGGATGTTCTGTCGCAGAGCATTTGCAAATGTAGCAAGGCTTTCAGCGGCTTCGTGTAGGGCCTCTGCATGTCGAGCATTAGTTACAATAATATCCGATTCGGATGTATCCGCAGCGAGACGATCAGATATCGCCTGTTTAAGATCTTCTATCCCATCGCCAAGCAAGGCAGAGCAGGGTAAGATTAGTGCGTCGGGATAGAATGAAGCCCACGATTCGATGTCGAATGTTGCTGATAAATCGTTTTTATTCGCTACAATTATCAAATCATCAGAAGGCAGACTATTAAGTTCAGCCGCTGCATCCTGCGGAGTAATATCCGACCCTGAATCCAAAACATAAATAATCAGTCGAGCGTTTCGAGCTGCGTTTCGAGAACGTTGGATGCCAATATTTTCGATTGGATCTTCCGTTTCACGCAGACCGGCGGTATCCTGAAAACGCACAAGATAATCCCCGATCAGCATTGTATCTTCAACAATATCTCGAGTCGTACCATGAATATCCGACACTATCGCACGGTCATCAGCGACCAACGCATTGAGTAAGGACGATTTACCGGCATTTGTCTTGCCAATTATGGCAACAGGGATACCGTCTTTTATCGCCTGCCCCTCTCTAAAACTCGACGCGACCTGCTTTAAGCGAGTCGATAAAGTGTCCGACAATTCAAGCAAGCGGCTGCGTGAGGCAAATTCCACATCCTCTTCCGAAAAATCGAGTTCGAGTTCAAGCAAAGAAGCCAACTGCAACAACTCATCGCGGATAGCGTCAATTTTTTTTGAGAAGGTGCCACGCATCTGAGTCATTGCAAGACGATGAGCCGCCTTCGACGACGAAGCTATCATATCCGCCACGGCCTCGGCCTGGGCTAAATCAAGACGTCCCGATGCAAATGCGCGGCGAGTAAATTCGCCGGGCAGTGCCATGCGGCAACCTGCATTAATAAGCGATCTAATTAATTGTGACTGGATCCAACGTGAGCCATGAACACTCAACTCCACCACATCCTCGCCAGTAAAGGACGATGGATTTCGGAATACAGTAGCAAGAGCATCGTCAAGTTCAGCGCCATCGCAATCAAGGATTTTGCCGAAATGAACTGTGTGCCCCTTTACATTTGTCAGATCTTTTCCTCGCCAGATTTTAGCTACAATACCTATGGCTTCAGGGCCGCTAACACGAGCTACAGCGATGCCTCCAACGCCGGGCGCAGTGGATATAGCACAAATATTATCGCCTTGATTATATATCAGATTATTCATTTTAACGCTTTTGACGGGTCCAGACTCTAAAATTCGACGAACTCTCCACCTCATTTTCTACCTCATCAGGCAGACAATCAAAGAAGTCATAGCCTGTTATCGCCTCGATATTGTCTACACTTGTTGAGATAGCCTCAAGGCCATCTTCGGTAGGGTTGTTCGGGAAAATAAAACCAATGGCTCTCGGAGGGTTGGTATATGGTGCGAATACGACCTTGAACAAACGATCGGGGACAGTGACGCCGGATGCGCCTATGACTCTTTGTGACATATCGTTGAGGATCGGGCCACAAATAATAATGATTGCACTATCTCTTACGGCCCACTGTCGGCAAAGTTTTTCGAGGCTTGACCAGATGCCACCATTTACAGAATGATCCTGGGGTACAATGTTTGTGAGATAATGCGAATCGTCCATTGCCTGTTCGCTCCACTTCATGTCTCCGGCTGGAGCCATGTGACCACGGTCGAATCCCGAGCGGCGATAATCGTCGAGGGTTGCGCAGCCATAAACATCTTTATCAGCTTTAAACTTCGACTTCCTCGGGCTGTTACCTTTTGCCTCTTCGCCAGTCAGTTCCCATGAAACATAGTTAGGGTCATGATGAGCCGGGTTGAACGACACATTAAAACCGGTGTAATCAATCCATATTTCATTTACATCATCAGGAAGGACAACTCTCTCTAATTTTTCAGCAGTTATGCTGTCATCCAATGTAATTGGAGCTTCCTTTACGGCCTGTCCGACCGCTACAATCGCAGCCAATAGCAATAGGAATACTGCCACTGTAGAAGAAACTCCCTTTGTCAAGCGCGAGGGGCGTTTTGGTCTGCGAGACCGTCGCTGTTTATATGTATTGCTCATCGTCATAAATTTTAATAGAGTGGGCGAGGGCTTCTACATCTTCGATCCGCAATGATGCCGAGAGACTGATACGAAGGCGATCAGTGCCAGGGGGCACTGTCGGGGTTCGTATTGGCAGCACTTCAAAGCCCTTTTCTTTAAGGAAGCCGGACATTTTTACCGCGCCGTATGGATCTCCGACCATATAGGGCTGTATATGACTGTCACTTCCATTTCCAAGTGCCGCCCCGAGTGTCCGTCCTAATTCCTTAAGATGCTGACGTTCGGCATCCATCCCCAAGGATTTCTCGAATACGAATTTGCTCCACATAATATTGATAGGAGGAAGGGCAGTGGAGAAAATGAAGCTACGGGCTCTATTGACAGCCCAGTCATGAATTGCCTTATCCGTGAGGGCAAATGCGCCGGCCGAGCCAAGAGCTTTACCAAGAGTACCGATAATCACATCGATGTGTTTGCCGAGATCGCCAAGCCCGAAAGACAAGCCGAGGCCGGACGGCCCTTCAACACCTACAGCGTGGGCTTCGTCGACATATAATATAGCGCCGGAGCAGCGACGCTTTACGTCAATTATCTCAGCCAATGGGGCTTTATCCCCATCCATGCTATAGACGCTCTCTACGATGATCAGAGGTTTGCGGCCTTGACCGATGATCTTGTCGGCAAGTTTGGACAGATGTCCTACGTCGTTATGGCGGAAACGTTCGAATGGCGCACCGGACAGCTTTATGCCGTCGATAATGCTTGCATGAACGAGTTTATCTGCCAGAATAGTGCAATCGGCGGTGGCAAGAGCCGAGACAAGGCCAACATTTGCATGATAGCCGCTGTTGAAGAGCAATGCCTCGCGACCGTAAACCTTTCGCAATAAGGCTTCGAAATCGTCGAAGGCTGACTGAGTGCGAGCTAACAGACGGCTTGCTGAGGCCGACATTAATAAATCGGCTGCATTGTGAGTCGCAAAGAATTCACGGCGTAATTCCTCGTTTGTCGCAATTCCGAGGTAATCATTGCTGCTAAAATCGATCAGTTTGCAGCCTGATGTCGCAGAAGGAATGGCCCGAAGGTTTCCCTCTCGCTTAAGTCTGTCGAGATTTTGCTCAATAATTGCTTTCATCGTCGACAAGTTCTATAAGGGTGCGGCAGAGATATCGCAGTTGATCCGGGCTGATGGTATATGGCGGCATGATGTAGGCGTTGTGGCCGAAGGGGCGGATCCAGACACCTTTTTCGACACATTTACGCTGGAATTTTCCGACATCTACACAGCCTTTTGTTTCGATCACGCCTATCGAACCCAGAACGCGGACATCGGCGACCTTATCATTCGAACGGGCAGGGTAGAGCTCTTCTTTCAGTATGCCTTCGATATTTCCGACGATGGTCGGCATGTCTTTCTCCCGGAGCATTTTGAGAGATTCTACGGCTATGGCACAGCTTAGAGGGTTTGCCATAAATGTGGGGCCGTGCATCATAACCCCGGCCTCGCCTCGAGAAATGGTGTCGGCGACATTTTTCGTAGTCAGGACTGCACTCATTGTCAGATAGCCTGCGGTAAGCCCTTTGCCGATACACATTATGTCGGGCTCGACGCCGGCGTGTTCCCAAGCAAAAAATTTGCCTGTACGCCAAAAGCCTGTGGCTATCTCGTCGAAGATAAGGAGGACGCCATACTTATCACACAGCCTACGGGCTTGTCTGAGGTATTCGGGGTGGTACATCCACATACCGCCCGCTCCTTGAAGTATAGGTTCAAGTATGAGAGCTGCAATTTCGCTGTGTTTTTCGCGAAGGAGTTCGGCGAGTTCGGCTATATCATCGGGGTTCCACTCGCCGTCGAAACGCGACTCGGGTCGTGACACAAAATAACGGATAGGCAAGGCTGATCCGAAGGCACCGTGCATGCCGGTAACCGGGTCGCAGACACTCATAGCGTTCCAGGTGTCGCCATGATAGCCGCGACGGATAGTGACGAAATTAGTCTTGTCGTGGCTGCCGGAGGCTGAAATGGCAGCTTGGACAGCCATCTTCATGGCTACCTCCACGGCAACGGATCCGGAGTCGGCATAAAAGACATTATTCATCGACGGGGGGGCAACTTCGAGGAGACCTTTACCCAGCTCGATTGCCGGCTCGTGGGTAAGTCCGCCAAACATGACATGACTCATGCGTCCCATCTGACGCTGAGCAGCTTCGTTGAGCCGAGCATTATTATACCCGTGAATTATACACCACCAGGAGGACATGCCGTCGATCAGCTCCGTACCGTCGGCAAGGCGTATTACTGATCCTTCGGCAGAGTCGACTTTGTAGGTAGGCAGAGGATTTATGGTAGAAGTATATGGATGCCAGAGATGCTCCCGATCCCAATTATCGTGCAGTATTGTTTCGTTTTCCATTTAAAGTAGTCTAAAACGAATACAAAATTAATAAAAAAAACTATGCGTACCAATATGGGGACTAAGGTCGGCCGCAAACGGCTATCTTTACAATTAAATATAAAAAATGCCAAAAAGGCACATTAAAATTGATTATAAAAATATTTAGTGTTAATTTTGCAAACTGAAACGCAAACGAGCCGTTTCAACTATTGAAGAAAACTTTAAAGAACATCATAACTAATGAACGTAACACTCGAAAAAACAAGTGAACTCGAAGGTGTGATTGTAGTAAATCTCGTAGAAGACGATTACAAGGCACGAGTAAAGAGCGAGCTCAAAGAAATTGGCCAAAAACGCCAGATCCCCGGTTTCCGCCCCGGCCACATCGACATGGCACAGCTTCAGAAACGCTTCGGCAAGGAAGTAAAGGCACATGTTCTCAACGAGGTAGCATCGGATGCAGCACTCAAATATATCGAAGACAATAAACTTGACCTTTTAGGCCAGCCGCTTCCCCTTGTAGAAGAGGAATACGATCTGACAGCAAGCGACTTCGTATTCAAATATGAAATCGGCCTTGCCCCCACAGTAGATATCAAGCTCGACCAGAGCGTAGAACTTGACTACTACAACATCGCGGTAAGCGATAGCATGATCGAGGAACAGGATAGGGCTCTCCGCAACCAGGCCGGCGAACAGGTACCCTCGCAGGAGTATGCAGAGCGCGCACTCGTGAAAGGTGTAATCCGTCAGCTCGACGAAGAAGGCAAGGAAAAAGAAGAAGGCATCAAGGTAGATGACGGTATTCTCGCGCCTTTCCACTTCACTTCGAAAGAGCAGGCTGAAAAATTCGAAGGCACCAAGGTTGGCGACACTATCGTATTCGACGCATTCGCAACCTGCGACGGCAACGAAGCAGAGATAGCATCGATGCTCCATATCGACCGCGACAAAGTAGAGACAGCCCGTGGCAACTTCCAGATCACTATCTCGGAATTTATCGTACACAAACCTGCTGAACTTGGTCAGGAATTCTACGACAAGGTATTCGGCAAGGACACCGTACACAATGAAGAGGAGTACCGTCAGCGTGTGAGCGAAATGATCGCCCGTGCACTCGAGCCCAACAGCCGCCAGCTCTTCGCCCGTATGGCCGAGGATTACCTGATGGAAACATACGGCAAGGATATGCAGCTTCCTCTTGAGTTCCTCAAGAAATTCATGAGCCGCAACAACAGCGAGGTTAAGCCCGAAGATATCGCAGGCGAAGTAGAACGCGCCGTACCCGGTATCAAGTGGGAAATCATCGAGAACAAGGCAGCCGAGACACTCAAGGTTGAGATCAACGAGGACGACGTGAAAGCATTTGCTCGCGCAATGGCTATCGAACAGCTCCAGAGCTATGGTATGGCACACATGGCCGACCAGATGGCCGACTACCTCGCCGAGAATATCCTCAAGGATAAGGCTCAGCGCCAGCGTGTAGTACGCCAGGCCTTCAACGGCAAGCTGATCAACTCGATCCACAATGCGATCAAGCTCAACGAAAAGACTGTAAGCATCGAAGAGTTCCGTGCACTTGTTGACAGCCTCAACAACGCTTCGGGTGCTGCTGTAGCTGCAGAGGAATAAGCATCAATATTATTTTGACATATCTATCAGCCGTTGCGATATCGCAACGGCTGATTTTTTTGCCCTTATAGTATATCTCATTATAAATAAGTCAAGGATCGCTTTGACGACGGTTTGGCTTTTGGCGGCGGAGTCGACTACCGCAGGGGCGTTCGCGTGAGAGATGTAGGTGGTAGATCGGGGTCGGGATTAAATATGTGCTCTGCGATCTGATCGGCGGTAAGGTCGGGGTCGATGATGTAGAGGCGTGGTGCCGAGTGCGGTGGAGGTGCGTGGGGTGTCGGTGTGGTGGGATTGGCCTGATAGACGGGTGGTATGCCGGGGTCGCGTCCGCGGATGTGGATGATAATGAAGCCGCCTGGCGCGGTGGAGACTACGGGGGCGACGGTCTTGAGTATGGCTGTGAAGTTGCGCCGAGCGGTAAGCGCCGGGATTGTTGCGCTGATGGGGAAGTAACGGTCGGCGTTGAGAAGGAGGGCGTAATCGAAGGTAAGTCCGCGGAGGTGGTTGGGACGGAGGCCTGATGCTATGCTGAGCCATTGGCGGTCGCGCACCGGGGTGTAGGCTGTGATGCGTCGAGCCTGAGCGGTAGTGCGGTCGATGGCTATGGCTGTGAGGCCGGGGCGAATGCGATCGTGGATGAAGCGGAGGTAGGTGCACAGGAGTTCGCGCGAGTCGTATCCGGGGCGGTCGACTATTATGACGCGGCGTTGCTGCCCGTGCTGGCGTATATACTCGAGGGGTGCGACGATGCGGCGCTCCCACTTGTAGAGGGAACGGCCGATGTAGCGCTCGAAGTATATTGTATATTTGCTCATAACGCCGCAAAGTTATGATGTCTTTGCGGCGCTATGTTCCGGAATTTTCAGTTCTGTTGAATTTTGGGGAGGTAGGGGTGGTCGTCGATGGTGTAGGGTCGGTCGAGGATGCGGCTGTTGACGATTATTGTGGGGGTGCCGACAAGGCGGTCATCCTGACGCCACTTTGAGTGTTTTTTGAATTCGGCAATTACTTCGGGATCGTCGGGGTCGAGTCCCATGCCGGCGAAGAATTCTTTGCCCGACTTTTTGCCGCCGTCGTACCATTGGGTAAGCAACTGCCATGTCCGCTCGGCGCCAAGCTGACGGTATGCGGCAATGATATATCTGTTGATGTCGCTTTTGTCGTCGGAGAAATAAGTGAATACATATCGTACGCCTACGGTAGAACCGGGAAGATCTTTTATGTGTTCGTGCATGTCGGCACACGGCGAGCAATACGGATTGCTGAAAACTGTGATCTGACTGTCGGCATCGGGGTTTCCGAAAACGATTGATGAACAAGCGCTGTCGCTAACATCGATCACGGATTTATCATCGAGAATGGCATTGATTACCTTTGTATCGTATTTGAGGAGGTCATAACGTTTCTTTGTATATTTCATACGCATCCGTTCTCTCACAAAGGACATTGCTCTGTCGACAAGAAGGATTGTCAGCCCGTATGCGGCTATGAGCCATAATGCCGGGAGAACTTCGACAGTGGGATGCGAGTATTGTCCGCCAAGCAAAAACAAAAGAGCCTGCAGCCACATGGCAGCCAAAGAGCACAGACACAGTACGCACCAGCTCTTTACCTTGAATTTCTGATACCACACGCTCCAGAACGAGAAGGGGAGAACCAATACCGCAGTCAAGGCCATTACGGGGACGGATGCAGGATATAGAAGCAGGAATATGCTGTTGACGGCAAAATATGTGAAACCGACTTCGCTGAGCTTGAACAGACCGAGCAGAGTGCCGCCGTCGGATTTGGTAACGTCCTCGCAATGGCTCTCTTTGGCAAGGCCACATATTTTGTCGGCAAAGCGGTTGTGAATATTGAGATCTTTCTGCAGCAGCATGAAGCACACACCTGTAGCGGCAAGATCGATCAAGAGTACGCACCACCACATCCATTGCCCGGCCATGCTGTTGGCAGCGATGGCCAGCAGTGCCATAAAGGCGGCAATGACAATGAGACCACGGTGTTTGAAAAGACTGATACGCCTGTCGCGCCGATGACCTGAATAGTCGGGTTCTTTCGACTCTTCATCGGGGCTTGGTATCAAAGCCACGCCATCCCAGTTGTCTAAAAACTCATCGGTTTTAAGAGTTACAAAATGGCCGTTGCTTCCTCGAATTGATAAACTGTCCTTGCCGTTGAACGACACGACACCGAATTCGCCTTTGTAAATCACAACTATGGGAAATCCGGAATATTCGAGAATATCCTCTTTATTGTCGAACTTCAGACATTCGTTTGGTACATTATAGCGCCTGAGCATGGCAGACAGGCCGAATATGCTGTTGGCGAACGGTTCTTCTTCCGACAGTTTCTTTACGAAGTCGGGATTGCAGGGAATTTCGAGCGCTTCAAGAACGGTATTGAGGAAGGGTCTTTGCATGGGGTGTATCGGTAAGTGTCTGATGTCAGATGAGAGATCTGAGCATGGTCAGGTAGTTGTTTTTCATCGTCTCGGCGGAATAACGAGAGTCGATCAGTTCGTTGTTTCTTTTCACGAGCCGCCGCAGAGTCGATTTGGGGCTATCCAAAGCCCTCGCAATGGCAAGAGCTGATTTCATTGGCGAAAAAATGGGTCTGAGTGACATCCGGGCCAATATGCGCCACAAAAGCGTTTTCGCTTTCGTGGTACATGTCGGCCAATGCTGTGCCATCGGATATGACAAGAGGCAGCCCACGGTCGGCCATTTCGACAGCGGAATACCCGAAGGGCTCGCTGTAGGAAGGCATGATGCCAAGGTCGGCGGCAGCATACCATATCGGCAACTCGGCGCGCGGCATCTGACCTGTAAAAATAAATGCGCTCGCCCGTGAGCGTATGACGGGTGTGTAGTTGGCAAAAGCAGCCATGTTGCCGCACATGACGCAACGAAGATTGGGGCGATATTTTCTGAGGGCATGAGCGGCATAGAGTAGCGGCACTATACCTTTGTGCCTCACGGGACGGCCGGCGAAAACGACGATTTCCTCGTCGTCGGCGATGCCGAGTATTTTACGAGCAGTCTTTCTTCGCATCCTTTTGTCCGGGAAGCGACTATAGCCGTTGAATATCATGGCACGTTTATTATCGGGGACTTTGTATACATCTTTCATCACGCTGTCCATAAAGGGCGATATACTTACCACCATGTCGACGAGTTCGTAGATATCGGCCTCAGACTTGTGATATTGAAGGATGTTGTTGTAAGTTTTTTCGGAAACCTCTTTCGGGCATTTTTGATGGAGTATGATCTCTTCGAGCATTTTGCGGCTACCCATAAGAGCCGAGCACCAACCCTGATCGTGGACAGTGAATACAATTTTAGTCTTTGGAAAGCGCTCTTTGAGCACCTTTATAAAGTCGGCGCAAGGCGAGTGGTTGAGCATAAAGATATTTTGGTCGCTGTCGGAGATCTGTTTGCACAGCATGTCGCATATCTCGGCACCATGACTACGCCAGTCTCCGCCAAACACATAGGGCAATGCAATCTCTTTACCGAAAGAGCGTTTGTTTTCGGACACTTCGTTTGCGTCGGAGTTTAACGACACAAGGGTAAGGTCGACATCGTCGTCGCTGCCCAAAGCCGGCAGCAGAATATCGCGGTAAGTGCCGATACCATTCTGAAGGGAGCTGTTGTATTCGTCGAAGAAGAAAAGATTCATAAAGATAATTTTTTAGGGTAACAAACTTGGTACTGTAAATGTTTGAGAGAAGAGTCTTATTGTGTCCGAAAGTGTCCGAAAAGTGTCCGATTTCGGACATATTGAAATTTGTAATATGCTGGAGTTATGCAGTTTAAGTTTTTGTTGAGTTTTTCTAATGAATTTCTCTAAAAATGTAGTATCTTTGCAAAAATGATTAAACTAAACAAACAACTGAAGCCCATGAAAAACATAAAGAACCATATCCCACTACAATATAAAAAGCAGAAGGACTAACTTTTAAGTCAGCCCTTCTGAGTAGAGTGCGAGAATGCTCATTTAGAGAAGACCGCCTTCGGGGTCTATAGCAGGATTCGTGCCGGAGCCGGATCCGGAAGATCCGCTACCTGAGCCGGATCCACTACCTTGAGCATTACAAGGAATCATAGGTTGATTTCCACATTGAATACCTATAACCTCTTCGTTATTCCTAACAATGAGTACACACTTATCGCTCAGACTATCACCAAAGCAACCAATGATATTACCATTTGAGCATCTAAAGACAAGATAGCAGGGATCATCAAAACCAATGGAACCAGAGCCACTGGATTTTGTTTCAACGAATCCTTTCATCTCTTCGGCCGAAAGGATTTTGCGATTTTTCTTATTGTCCATAAATAATTTATTTTTAAGTTTGATATTAGCATAACATTATTTTACCCATGAAAGTTCGATATTATATAATTTTTTTTATTTTGTTGATTTTTCCGGCCATAATAAATGCCCAGGTTGTATCAGAAGGAAATTCAAACCTGACTGAAGTTAAGTTTAAGGTTCTCGACAAGGTAAACAATAAGCCGTTCCAGTTTATTGATATCAAGGTCTACAATATGGCTGATACTTCTATGCTCCAAAATGTGAGTTTTGCTTATATGGGAGGTAGCGCTCAGCTTTTTCTTCAACGAGGGCCGAAATACAAATTGGAATTGTCGGCAGTCACATTAAAGAAGGGAGAAAATTTTACATTTACCCAGGAAGAGGATGAATCATACGATAAGACTTGGGTAGACTTGGATATGAGTAATATAGGCGATGACAATAATAATATAGAGCTACCGACGCAATATCTTATAAAGAAACAACAAAAAGCGGAACAGCTGAAGGAAGTAACAGTGACGGCCTCGCGCATTATGTTTTATCATAAAGGCGATACATTGGTTTATCGTGCCGATGCCTTTGTACTTGCCGAAGGCTCGATGCTTGATGCACTCTTCGAGCAGTTGCCCGGCGTAGAAATGCGCGGTAACGGCGAAATATATTGTCAGGGCAAAAAGGTGGACAACCTCCTTATTAACGGTAAGGATCTCTTTAACGGCAACAAGCAGCTTATGCTCGAAAATTTAGGCGCATATACGGTAAAGAATATTGCGGTGTATGATAAAAGCGGCTATACAAGCGAGATGATGGGGCGCAAGATCGACGGCGACATACAGCATGTTATGGATGTGAGATTGAAAAAACACTATGCATCCGGTTTAATGGTAAATGTAGAGGGTGGTTATGGTACGCACGACCGCTATCTTGGCAAACTGTTTGGCATGTGGTACAACGATTTTGCATCGGTTTCGGCCTATGCCAATCTAAATAATCTCAGTGACTCTCGCAAGCCGGGTAAAGATAACAAAGCATGGGATAACCAGCAGACAGGAAAAGGAGTAGTGACACGCCAAAACGCAGGTATTGTATATACGACCTCGAACAGAGCCAATACCTGGGAGCTGAAAGGCGATGTTGATTATTCCCATACAGACAACGATCTACAGGAGACGATGAGCAATCAGACATTTATGTTTCCAACGGATATGTTTAATTACCGATGGCGTACACTCCGCAATAAAAATATACAATTGTCGACGAAGCACAGTTTCAAAACCAAGATGATCCCGAGAACTACTCTATATGTCAGCCCGGGTGTAGAATACAATAAATTTGACGATCATTTATCCCAACTCAGCGCGACATTTAACCGCGATATGTCTGAGGAAATAAGCAAGGATATGGTTGCCGATATATACGACGGCAATACGCAAGATGTACTTAAGAGCTTGATCAACAGAAGTCAAATTGACGAACTTACCAAGGGTCATAATATTTCGGGTAAATTATATGCTAAAACGGATACCAAACTTGATAAAGACCTGATGATGTCACTCTCTGTGGATGGAGATTATAAACAAATACACAGCGACAGATTCAGAAAAAACGATGTGACGTACGGCGACAACACGACATCGCCAATATCTGACTATCAATATTTCAAGCTATATCCCAACAAGACATTCAATATAGCTCCCCAGATATTGTTTAACAGGTATCTGCCCGATTTTCACAGAAGTGACATTGATCTTTCTTATCAATATTCACATTATTACAACGAGTCTATATCGGATCTCTATCGCCTCGACCGAATGGAGATTGTACCCGAGTTCGGTATACTGCCATCAATGATGCAGTATCGCCATACATACGATCCGAATGACAGCTATAGCTCACGAACCAAAGATGACAGTCATAAGATCAGTGTGAAGTATCGAAATTATTCAACGTTCCGTTTGTCGCAAGAATATTCATTTCTTGTAGGATTTAATGCAGGTATTATATTGACAGACCGAAGTTATAATTATATTATGGGTAATACTCCGAGTGATATATTACGCAGAAATGTGCTATACAATTATTTCGGATCAATCGAATTTCTTAATTCAGATACTTCGAAGAGATTTTATATATCGCTGTCAGGAGATCCAATCAAGGTAAATCTTTCGGATATGGTAAGTTTGCCGCACACAGATCCTCTAAATATCTTTATGGGCAATAAGTCGTTGAAAGATTCATATAAACATACTGTAAATCTACAATTCTCTGCCGGGAGAAACCAAACGTCACATACTGTGTCGGCCGGGGCTTCGTTGCTGCAGAATGCTCAGGCAAGGAGCTATGTTATGGATCCTGCGACGGGCGTGAGGACGTTCTCGACCCACAATGTGCAAGGCAACTGGAGCGCCAATGCCGGATATAATTATTTTACTGCTTTTGGACAGTACCGTAATCTCGACATTTCGTCGAATACTCGCGGCACATTCGTGAGAAACGTCGATCTCGTGGGCGGCATGCGTCGCCGGCGTGTGTCTACGGTAACGGTCGGCGAGGAAGTGAAGTTCAACTGGAAGCTCGGCAGCCATCGTCTGTCGGCCTTTGCCGATGCCAACTGGCACCGCTATCTCGGCAAGGACGAGGGCTTCGCGGAGTTCTCGGCTTGGAATATGAAATATGGTGTGAGCGGCGTGCTCAACCTGCCCTATAACTGGGGGCTGTCGACCGATATGGTAATGTACACCCGTCGCGGATATGCCGATCCGAACCTCAATACCACCGATGTGGTGTGGAATGCGCGAGTGTCGAAGTCGCTGCTCAAAGGATCGGTAGTGCTGGCACTGGACGCTTACGACCTGCTGCATCAGATCTCGACGGTAAGCTATATGGTCAACGCCCAGGCTCGTACCGAAACGGTGGTCAACTCGATACCGAGCTATCTGCTCTTCCATATCTACTACCGCTTCAATAAGCAGCCGAAGAAGAAGTAAGCGCTGAGCCTCCGGCTCTTGGCTTCGCTCGGCCGTCCCGGCCTCGCTCTAGCGCAATGCGGAGAGTGGGTGGGACGGCCGAGATTGCTTGTGAAAAGTGTCCGATTCCGGACTGTTGATAGTTTTGCAATATGTTGATAGTGTGCGCTGTACTTTTTGGGGTGTTTTTAATAAATTCCTCTAAAAATGTAGTATCTTTGCAAAAATGATTAAACAGAACAAACAACTGAAGCCCATGAAAATCATAAAGAACTTTCCTACTAAAGTTCGATACTTCCTATTTTTTTGTCTGTTATTATTCCCAACAATAATAAATGCACAGAGGGATAGAACTTATACAAATATCACGGTATTGGATAAACTCAGCAATAAGCCATTGAGTTTTGTCAAAGTCAATGCTTATGATATGGCAGATACCAGTCAGGTAGATTTTTTAAAGTTAGGAGGTTGTGCTTATGCAATGGGGGATATCTCATTAATACTTTATACAGGTCGGAAATATAAATTAGAATTAACTGCATGTAATATGACGGTTAATGAAGATGGAACTGCAGAAATAGATGAGGATGAAACATATGAAAAGCTATGGGTGGACGCAGACCTAAGCAATGTTACAGAAGATAACTTTGTAAATCCAGTTCAGTTGCCACCGGCATTCTTTGAGAAAAAACGTAAAGAACAACTCAAGGAGATAACAGTGACAGCCTCGCGCATTATGTTTTATCATAAAGGCGATACATTGGTTTATCGAGCCGATGCCTTTGTACTTGCCGAAGGCTCGATGCTTGATGCTCTATTCGAGCAGTTGCCCGGCGTAGAAATGCGCGGTAACGGCGAAATATATTGTCGAGGCAAAAAGGTGGACAACCTCCTTATTAACGGTAAGGATCTCTTCAACGGCAACAAGCAGCTTATGCTCGAAAATTTAGGCGCATATACGGTAAAGAATATTGCGGTGTATGATAAAAGCGGCTATATAAGTGATCTAATGGGGGAAAAGGTCGGAGGAGATAGTGAACATGTGATGGATGTAATACTTAAGAAACATTACAAAACCGGCTTTATGATAAATGCTGAGGGCGGTTATGGTACGCACGACCGCTACCTTGGCAAACTGTTTGGCATGTGGTATAATGATTTTGCATCGGTTTCGGCCTATGCCAATCTAAATAATCTCAGTGACTCTCGCAAGCCGGGTAAAGATAACAAAGCATGGGATAACCAGCAGACAGGAAAAGGAGTAGAGACACGCCAAAACGCAGGCATTGTATATACGACCTCGAACAGAGCCAATACCTGGGAGCTGAAAGGCGATGTCGATTTTTCCCATACGGACAACGATCTACAAGAGACGATGAGCAATCAGACATTTATGTTCCCAACAGATATGTTCAATTATCATTGGCAAACAAAACGCAATAAAAACATCCAATTGTCGACAGATCATAAATTCAGAACTAAACAAATACCCAGGACCTCACTTTATGTCAATCCAACCTTCTCTTATAATAAATTTGACAATGATCTTTCACAACTAAGCGCAACATTTAACCGCGATATGTCGGAGGAAATAAGCAAGGATTTGGTGTCCGATATCTATGAAAGCAATTCTAACAATGTACTAAAAAATCTGATAAACAGGAACCGGCTAAACGAACTAAATACGGGTCATAACATGACAGGTTCTTTAGATCTGCGAGCACACACCCGTATTTCAGATCATAATATGTTAGCAATATATATGTTAGGCGATTATCATAAAATACATTCTGACCTATTCAGAAGAGATGATGTAAAATATGGTAACTTAAACTTAATACAACAATCCACAAATTATCAGTATTTTAAATCGCATCCCAATAAAACAGTAAATATAACTCCCGGTATTGAGTTTACAAAGTTCTTGCCGGACTTTTATAATTGTAACATTCCTATATATTACAGTTACACTCATTACGAAAATGTATCAACTTCAGAATTATATAATTTAGATCAACTACAGATGGTTCCAGAATTTGGAGTGTTGCCGTCGATGTCTCAATATGTGCAAACATTTGATCCAGACAACAGCTATCGCGCAAATACTCGAGACGACAGCCATAATATCAGCATAAAATTCACAAATAATAAAATGTTTAAAGGTTTTGGAAATTATTATTACACAATCTATCTTGATATGTCTGTAATATTTTCCGACCGAAACTATAATTATATTATTGGGGACTCTTTTATTGATATAAAACGTAGAAATATTCTTTATAATTACTCTGCAAATATTTTATTTACCAACATCAAAAACAGTAATGTTAATATATCGCTGTCGAGCACGCCGACGAAGGCAAGTTTGGCCGAAATGGTAGACCGTCCGCGCACTGATCCTCTAAACATCTACCTCGGTAACCGCTCGCTCAAGGATTCTTATACGCATAAGATATCTCTCAGCTACGGCACTACGCGAGGTCAGACCACGCACTCTGTATCGGCCGGGGCTTCGTTGCTGCAGAATGCTCAGGCGAGGAGCTATGTGATGGATCCTGCGACGGGCGTGAGGACGTTCTCGACCCACAATGTGCAGGGCAACTGGAGCGCCAATGCCGGATATAATTATTTTACTGCTTTTGGACAGTACCGTAATCTCGATATTTCGTCGAATACTCGCGGCACATTCGTGAGAAACGTCGATCTCGTGGGCGGCATGCGTCGCCGGCGTGTGTCGACGGTAACAGTCGGCGAGGAAGTAAAGTTCAACTGGAAGCTCGGCAGCCATCGCCTGTCGGCCTTTGCCGATGCCAACTGGCACCGCTATCTCGGAAAGGACGAGGGCTTCGCGGAGTTCTCGGCCTGGAACATGAAATATGGTGTGAGCGGCGTGCTCAACCTGCCCTATAACTGGGGGCTGTCGACCGATATGGTAATGTACACCCGTCGCGGATATGCCGATCCGAACCTCAATACCACCGATGTGGTGTGGAATGCGCGAGTGTCGAAGTCGCTGCTCAAAGGATCGGTAGTGCTGGCGCTGGACGCTTACGACCTGCTGCATCAGATCTCGACGGTAAGCTATATGGTAAACGCCCAGGCTCGTACCGAAACGGTAGTCAACTCGATACCGAGCTATCTGCTCTTCCATATCTACTACCGCTTTAATAAGCAGCCGAAGAAGAAGTAAGCGCCGAGCCTGAGATATCACGAAGTCGTCGCTCCGCGACTCGTGGGGTAGAGGTGGGTGGATCTCTCCCCGGCCTGCGCGGCCTCCGGCCTCTCCGACCGGGGTTAACCACAATGCCGAGCCTCCGGCTCTTGGCTTCGCTCGGCCGTCCCGGCCTCGCTCGCGCGATGCGGAGAGGTGCCGGGCGTTTTTGACAATGCTTGTGTGTAAAGTGTGTCCAAAAGTGTCCGTTCTGTGTCCGTTTAGTGTCCGAAAATGGACACCGCACAATTTGTAAATCACTATTAAACAGGCGGTTGTGTTTTTTGCAAAAGGTGATAAATTTCTTTAAATAGTATAGTATCTTTGCATAAAAAAACATACAATTACTGCCCATGAAGAATATCTTTATTAACTCTCGTAATATATTATTCTTGTTATTGGTAATATCAGCGACCATCAATACATTTGCTGAGGATCATAAGTATATTACGATAGGTGTCAATGTTTTAGACAAAATAACAAATCGAAGACTTAGCGCCATGGATGTATGGCTCTATACGGCAACAGATACTACTCAAGTAAAAAAAATAGGTTCAGGATCGGAAAGATGTCATTTTGAGAGCCGCTTATCCCCTGTGCCTAAAGCCGGCACTAAGTATTTACTAAAAGTTGAGACGAAGTCGCCTGAAGGAATGCCGGAAGTTATCCGACAGATCATATCTGATCAGGGACCGTATGAAACACAGTGGGTTGATTTTATCATACCGGAAGATCATGATGGATATGTTGAAGTGCCTACAGTGAAAATGTCGCGTCCTAAGCGAAAAGCTCCAGAGCAGTTAAAAGAAGTGACAGTAACGGCAAGTAAAGTAATGTTTTATCACAAGGGAGATACACTGATATATAATGCGGATGCATTTGTGTTGGCCGAAGGGTCTATGCTCGATGCTCTTATAACACAGTTGCCGGGAGTTGAGCTCAAGAGCGACGGCCGTATATTTTGCAATGGCAGGTTTGTAGACAATCTATTGCTCAACGGACGAGATCTATTCAATGGCAATAATGAGCTTATGCTCGAGAACCTGGCAGCATATACGGTAAAAAATATTGCTGTATATGACAAGCTTGGCCGTGACAGCAAGCTACTTGGTTTTGATGCAGGCGATAAGAAATATGTGATGGATGTTCGCTTGAAGCGGCAGTATGCCAACGGGTGGATAGTTAACGCTGAAGGCGGTTATGGAACAGAGGACAGGTATCTTGGTCGACTATTTGGCTTATGGTTTTCGGACAATGCTTCGATCTCGGCATTTGGTGGAGCCAACAATCTGAGTGACCGAAGCGAGCCCGGGCGAGACGATGGTTCCTGGTCGCCGGAACGAATGGAAAGCGGCGTTACGACCAGATATATGGGTGGTATTATATATACGGCAAAAGGCCCGGACGATAAGTGGGATCTGTCGGGAAGCGTGAAATATGAAAATTCCAAACTGAAATCGATAACAAATACAACAGCACAGAATTTCTTTGATAGCGGCGACACATATCAGTACATGTGGCGCAATATGCAAAACAAGAACTGGCTTATCGAAACAAATCACAAGATAAACCTGACAGTAAAAAAGAAGATCAATATAGGAATAAGACCTACTTTTTCTTATTCAGACAGATCGATAAGCGAAGCCTCTACCTCAGCCCTTTTCAGCCGCGAAATACAAGATATATCCGAGCAGATGGTAAAGAACATATATACTTCAGGAGATAGCTTATCGAAGCATCTTATAAACCGTAATGTAAGGGAGATGTTCAGCAGTGGGAAAAATCTATATGGAAATGTATTTGCCTATGCCTTCATGCCACTTGGAGGCAGATCTAAACGCCAGTCGCTCAGGCTGGAGGCGAATATGAACTACAACAATCGTAAAGACGACCGCTTCAACCGCTATCAGATAGACTATGCCGACGCGTCGATGCCGGATGCAAAAGCATCGCAATATTTTAAAGGACATCCTGATTGGGATAAAGGAGTCTGGGCTTCGGCAAAATATGTACGTTATCTGAGCGAAGGTTCTAATCATCTTGATATCTTATATAAATACACCTATCGCGCTGAACGTCGAACATCGATTTTATATTTGCTCGATCAGGTAGCCGGCTTCGACAGCTTCAATTCGCCACTGGGCCAGTTGCCGTCGATGCGCGACTATACGCCCTTTGTCGACAAAGAGCAGAGTTATTTAACACATTTTGAACAGCATATCAATGAAATAAATCCGACATGGTTCAATGCTGTGGCCATTGACAAGTCATCTGTGATAATGTATAATATTTCGGTTCCTATAAATATATATACCCGACGATTCGACTATATATGGACAGAGCTTGACAAAAATCAGAGGGTTGATCGCACCAATGTTGTAGCCGGGCTAAACTCTTTTCTCAACTGGAGTTATATGCCCAAAGATAAAATTCAGGCAAATACCACATTTACAGTCGGTCTAAGTCCACGCCTTGCCGATATGCTCAATATAATTGACCGAAGTAATAATACAGACCCGCTTAATATATTTGTCGGAAATCCGAATCTGCGCAACGCCTACGAACTAGGGACTTCGATAAATACTAACTTATGGAAACCGGGAAGCAAGACAGAACATAAGATTATGCTTGAATATGGAGTGATGTTCAATCAGTTCGCCCGAGGATTTATGTACAACCGAGATTCGGGCGTGAGAACATACAGTACATATAATGTCAATGGTAACTGGCGTATCAATGGACGTTATGAACTTTTTCTTAAATTTGGCAAATATGACAGATTCAACATACAGTCGATCACGTCGCCATCTTATAATGAAAGCGTTGATTTTGCAGGAGTTGAAGGCGAGGGATCGGGTAATATGCCACCACGTAGAAATGTAAATACTGTTTCGGTAAACGAAGAGTTGCGATTTAACTGGCAAACCGGTCGCAATAGGCTGACAGCTCATGCATCCGGTCGCGTCAATCGCTATAACAGCTCAGACAAAGGTTTTTATAACTTTACATCGTGGACGTGCAATTATGGCTTATCGGGTATTCTTAATCTGCCTAAAGACTGGGGATTATCGACTGATATGACATTGTATACTCGAAGAGGCTTCACAGACTCGAGGCTTAATACCACTGATTTAGTGTGGAATGCCCGTTTGACAAAGTCGATAATGAAAGGATCTATACTTTTTGCTGTAGACGCTTACGACCTGTTGCATCAGCTAAGCAACATCAATTATGTTGTCAACGCTCAGGCGAGGACGGAGACTGTAAGCAATGTGATACCGGCTTATGTGCTGTTCCATGTGCAGTGGCGCTTTAATAAGCAGCCAAAGAGGAAGTAATTTATTTGTCGGATAAAACAAGGGGGGCTTTTGTGGTGTTATAATCTATATCATCAGATTATGGACCGCAAAAGCTCTACTGATAAATATTTCATACGTTTGAAGGCGTGGCTCCGGGGATTGCCCGGGAGTGTCGCCGTGGCAGTTGTCGCTGTCGGTGTGGGCATTGTTGCCGGAGTAGCAGCGTTTCTGCTTAAAAAGATGATAGGCTTTACGACGGGTCTGATAACAGCCGGCGTAGAGCCTGATCATTTCAATATCCGTCTGTTGTTTTTTCCTCTCGCCGGTATTGTCCTGACGGGTCTTTATCAGCGATATATTTTGCACCGCAATATAGAGCACGGCGTGGAGAGGATAGAGGCCGGCCTACGATCGCATGTATATAATCTGGGATCGAAGTATATTTATTCGCCTATAGTGGCAAGCACCTTGACTCTCGGTTTTGGCGGCTCGGCCGGATCGGAGGGGCCTATAGCTACTGTGGGCGGCGCGATAGGCGGAGCCTTCGGCAAGCGGCTCGGTCTTAGGCCTGAATTTGTGAGGGTGCTGATAGGTTGCGGCGCCGGCGCCGGAATTGCCGGTATTTTCAAGTCGCCCTTAGGCGGTGTGCTGTTTACGCTTGAGGTATTACAACTGGAGCTTACGACTGTAACCGTACTGGCCCAGTTTATAGCGTGTATCATATCGGCGATGACAGCGTATGTGTTGAGCGGATGTACATACGATATTAATTTTATACAGGCTATACCGTTTGATCTCAAGATCATACCCTGGGTAGTGGTGCTCGGTGTGTTCTGCGGCCTGTACTCGGTGTACTATTCCTATATCATGGACAGGATGAGGAAGTATTTCGAGTCGGTACGCCGACCATTGTTGCGAAATGTCATATCGGGCGGTATACTTGCCGCGCTTGTATTTTTATTCCCGACGCTCTATGGCGAGGGATATGATTCGCTGTCGAGACTTATCAACGGGCATCATGCGGTGCTGACGGAGGCCGGTTTCTTTTCGATGCTCGGCGGACATGTGTGGATATTGATAGCCGTGACGTTTGCCATACTTGCCGTAAAGCCAATGGCTGCGTGTTCGACGAATTCGGGCGGCGGTGTTGCCGGCGACTTCGCCCCGGCACTATTCGCAGGCGCGATAGCCGGATTTTTCTTTGCGATGTTGCTCAACACGATATTTAATACCGCCATACCGACAGCCAATATGGCATTTATCGGAATGGCGGCAGTGATGGCCGGTGTGGTAAGAGCTCCGCTAATGGCAATTTTCTTAGCGGCGGAAATGGCTGACGGCTATCAGTACTTCCTCGGGCTCCTTATCGCCGCATATATATCATACGGCATTGCGTATTATCTCAAGCGGTCGTAACTGCGGAGAAGGTTGTGGTCGCGGCGCATAAAGCGGAGACCGAAGATAGCGCAGACAAGGGCTGCAACGAGGAGGAGGACACCGCCAGTCCATATCAGGGCTGCATCGGGCATGGATGCGTAGAGCATGATGCCGCATGTTAGCATCGACGCAACGATGAGGACGATGCTGACAAGGGTTACTTTCATCTGCAATCTGAGGTTTTTGAACAGGAAGATAGAGATAAACAGGAGCACGGCAATTGCGATGTTGAGCACAAGATATACGGGTGCGTCGGAGACAAATACGGGCGCCATCTCGGCCGATTCAACAACTGTACGGGTAGCGTAGGGGGTAGCGCAGAATACACACATGAGCGCTACGGCGATGAGCAGCAGAACACTCTGCCAACGTTGGATTACCATATCTTTAAATGTTTGATTATATATTTCCGAATTTAGATCCAATTATCTGATATAACAGTATGTCGGGGGCGACACAGAGACCGCGGTATGCGGCGTCGGCAGCGACGGGCATGGTGCTCAGGCTGCGGATATTACGTCGAAGGTCGGCGATATATTGTAATTTAGCATCTTTCTCGACCGAGGCCATTTCGGCAGACCATATCCTGATGGCTTCGCCGGTGTTGCCACATAGCCACAAGGCGATGCCATGGATGCCGGGCCGGAGTTTCTTGCGATCCTCGCTACCGATAAGGTCGATTGTGCTTACTGACTCGTGGGGGAGATTGTTTTTGAGATATAACACGGCCAGGCCGAGGCGCGCACGGGAATCGTTGTCGGGGGCTATATAGTCGGCCTGATGCAAGGTGTCGATAGCCTTGTCGAAGTCGGATGCGGCCTCGTAGCAATCGGCAAGGCAGAAGAGAGCTTCGAGGTCGTTGCTGCTTTCCACGCCAGAGTCCTTAAGTATGTCAATAGCGCGGTCGGGGGTTCCCGAGTCGATGAAGCGTCGAGCCAATTTGATGGCTATATCCATTCGGCCGGGATCTCTTCTCAAAATTTCTTTAAGACAATCTTCGGCAAAAGATTTGTCGGACACGACGGCGAGCATTTCGAGATCGTCGACTGAGAGGTTGTCGAGATCCAACTGATCGACGATATGATCGATGATGCGACGAGCCGGCGTAATGTTATTATACTTGTAGAGATATTTGGCCAAGTCGAGGTAATCGGTAACGGACAGGCCGGCAGAAAGCAGATGCTCAGGGGCAAACAAATGATCGGCAGGCCATACTCCGGCGATAGGAAACTCCTTGACTTTCGGATATTTGGTAACGAATCTTGAGATCTGCAATATCTGATTTGCAACGAGAGCGCTGTCGGGGACATTTCTGATGGCTGACATGGCATCCTTGAACTCGGGGGTGTCGGACATCGATCGCATGCCGTCGACAATAGAGGACAGGGCTTGAGAGCGCATGTGGAGAGGCATCTGACTCATGGAGAGGAGCAGGGCGTATTTGTCGCTGTCGGCGATGTGGGGCATCATTGCGATGGATTCGGCGATCTCGGCGCCTTCGCCATCGGTAATATCGGCGAGTAGGCTGTGCCGGGAATCGAAGGGGATGAACCAGTTGGCAAGTGTGGCAAAGAAGGGGAAATAGCGCATATTGCCTATGCTCTGACCGAACACATCGGCGCCGGAGGTCTGAGCCTCGTTGAAACGCTTGATCGTGTCGTAGTCGTCGCTGCTGAGATCGATATTCTTTAAGGCTTCGGCATCGCTGAGATTGAGACCACGGAAACGCTGACTCAATGACGATAAATCGTGGAAAAGATCTTTGCCCTTATCGCTTACTTTCTGAATAATCTGCCTGTATACATCGATGATGTCGAGGGCGGACTGATGGATATGGTTCCATATTGTCTGCTCGAGTTCCTTGCCGATGTTGCCGGCAAAAGCCGTGACAAAGAGCAACAGCCATACTGCGGCTGCAATGTGAATGCGACGTTCGTGGGCCGACAAGGCTTTGAGGAGGAGGTTTACAACGCCTCTGTCGGGATAATAAAAGAGGGAGAGGCCGAGAGCGTTGATCCAAAGTTCGCGGTCGACGGCGGAAATCGAAGTATCGGCAAGAATGTCGTCGAGAAGGGCGTGTGTATCGTCGTCAAGGCGATAGTTTGTCCAGAGGCGATTGAAAATATCGATCGAAAGCCGTTCGAGCGCGGCATGTGATCTCGAGTCGATCAATGCGGATGTGTCGGTACGCAGACGCTCTGCTTCGGAAAGGTAATCGCTGATGATACTTTGCAGATTTTCTTCGGGACGCAAGCGCTCGAAGCGTAACTGAGCGCCATACATGGTGTTATCGCCGGCAACTATATCGCGAGAGAGCTCGGCGGCGATATCTTTGATCTTTGAGGCTATATCGTCGATATCTTTTTGCTCGCACAAAGCATAAGTGGAGATATAGCGCAGCATGTAGAAGTAGCGGCTTTCGACATCATCGAGCTTCTTGAGCTGGACGTTGTCGGCCAAGGCTTCGGCAGCCTTTCGGAGCTTTCTTATTGCTGCCGCGTATTTATATTTGTTCAGATCGGACACGGCATCGTAGAGCAATCTCCGATTCTGAGATATTTTATCGTTATTCATATTTGTAATCTTCAAAGATTGTAGAGTGGGGCAGGTATTCCGTGGGGATCAGAATAAAATCGAAGGGGTCGCTTTGTCGTAAGTTTACCTTGATGTATTTACTGCCGTAAGTGACGCGCGAAATCTTATCGCCCGAGAGCATAACACTCTGTATCGGTTCGGGGTTTTCTTCGTCGGAGTCGAATTTATAGAAGGACAGTTCGATACCGTCGGCAGTCTGCGATACTGACTGAGGGTGTAACCTGAGTGCCATATCCTTGCGTCCAACGGCGATAAAGCATCCCATCGTGATCATCATAGGGACGACGACAAACAGCCCCATGAGCCCGATCAGCCACCAACGCATGTCGCTGAAACCTGCAATAAACGCTACCGAGAGAAGGGCAAGGACTACCAGAGCCGGTAATCGGCCGTATTTGAAGAGATACTCTTTGATGTAAGCCGACGGCGGAACACGATAGGTGCTTTGCTCGGGCATCATAGGGCGCTCTCGATAGCTTTATATGATCTGTCCATGAGGTCGGCGAGCTCGTGCCGTCCACTCTCGGGGGCTTCGATCGGTTTGTGTATGGTAAGGATGATGCGACCGGGGCGTGGCAGCCAAGATCCGCGTCGGAGGATCTTATATGCACCGTCGATAGTGATGGGTACGACAGGGAGTCCGAACTCAACAGCAAGGGTAAAAGCGCCACGGCGAAAAGCGTGCATACGGCCGTCGAGGGTGCGCGAACCTTCGGGGAAAACGACCACAGACATGCCGCCGGCAAGACGACGCTCGGCGGTTTCCATTGTATTTTTTATCGCAGAAGGAGATGAATTGTCGACAAATATATGGCCGGATACTTTGCAGCTATAACCCACGAGAGGGATACGTTCGAGAGCTTTCTTCATCATCCAGCGGAAGTTGTGGCCAAGGTAGCCGTAGATGGAGAAAATGTCGTAGGCGCCCTGGTGGTTGGCTACAAAGACGTAACTCGTGTCCCCGAGATATGTTGTCACGGCCTCTTACCTTTACTCTCACTAATGAGATAATACAAAAGAGTCGCCCCCATATCGCACCGGGCCAATAACCGAATATCCTACCTCCTCCAAGAGCACTGACGATGATTGTGATGCTTGCAGCCAAGACCGTGACTACCAGCAACAAGGGTATGGCAATGAGGAACAAGTAGATATAATATAAGACAAGTTTCATAGTCTGATGATCATTTATAGAGCAAAAATACAAAAATTAGGCCAAATCGCCAAAAAATAGTATTTTTGTAAAAAATGGCATTTATATGAAGGCACGACTGCTTATCCTGACTTTAAGTTTTATTATAGGTTTTACAACAAAAGGGCTTGACGCAGATTGGGTTAAGGCGCATTATGCCAAGGCTGAAAACATGATAGAAATGCGCGATGGCGTGAAGCTGTATACTTCGGTATATGCGCCTACTGACAGCCTTGAGCATCCGATATTGATGTACAGATCGACGTATGGCAGTCATCCTTACGGGGAGGAATTGAGCGGTCGCCTTTGGTCGGATCTTGCCCCCTACGCAGAACGCGGATATATAATCGTGATGCAGGATGTAAGAGGGCAGTATATGAGCGAGGGAGTATTTGAAAACGTCAGGCCGGTACATATCTATAATGAAAAAGGAGCCAATGATGTGACCGATGTTTACGACACGGCGGAATGGCTTGTGAATAATACACGCAATAACGGCAATATCGGAGTTGACGGTTGCAGCTATCTTGGCTTTACGGCATTTGTATCGGCATTGTCGGGGCATCCGGCAATCAAGGCAGTATGCCCCCAGGCGCCTGTAACAGACTGGTTTCTCGGCGATGACTTCCACCATAACGGTATTTTCATGCCTAACCATTCGCTGGGCTTCATGGCCGGATTCGGCAGGGTAAGAAAGGCTCCGACAACAAAAGGTGCTCCCGGAGCTAATTTCTATAATGACGATGAATATAGCTTCTATCTTCGAAACAGAGCTTTGCCTGAGCTTAGTGCTTTTCTTGGCGATTCGATCCCCTTCTGGAATGATATGATGGAACATGCGGTGTATGATAAATTTTGGAGCGACCGCAATCCGACATTGTATTTCGACAGCATCGCACCGGCTGTGATGGTGGTCGGAGGATGGTTTGACGCGGAAGATCTATACGGCGCACTGGCCAATTACAGGGCTATTGAAAAAGGATCGCCGGAAACAGACCTATATCTGCTAATGGGACCGTGGAGTCATGGCAGCTGGACAAATAACAAAGGCGACGCACTCGGAAATTTAAGGTTCGGATCTAATACGGCTGAAGTGTTTGCCTCGAAACAGCTTGAGTTTTTCGAGCACTATCTCCGTGGCATCGGAGAAAAGCCAAAGGATAAGATTACAGTATTTTCAACCGGGGACAACAAATGGCATACATACAGCCAATGGCCTGAGGGAAATGATATTGATAAAATATATCTGAACGACGGCGGAAAGGTGTCGTTCACAAAACCGGAATGCAGGAAATCGTTCACTTCGTATATTTCAGATCCCGACAAGCCTGTGCCGCATACTGCACGGACAGCACACAGCACGGGCGGAGAATATATGTATGAGGATCAGAGGTTTGCAGCTATGCGCCCTGATGTTCTTACCTTTATCAGCGAACCCCTCGACAGCCCGGTAAGCATAGCCGGCCCGGTTGTGGCTGATATATGGATGTCGAGTTCGACAAGCGATGCCGATTTAGTAGTTAAAGTGATAGATGTTTATCCTGAATTTTTCAGATATCCAAAGGAGATGAATCCAAGCGGATATACGATGGGCGGATTTCAGCATCTTGTGAGAGGAGACATAATGCAGGCCAGTTTCCGCGACAGCTTCAGCGAGCCAAAGGCATTGAAAAAGGACACGCCAACACTTGTGAGCATGACAATGCCTGATGTATGCCATACATTTGAACGGGGCCACCGAATAATGATACAGGTGCAAAGCAGTTGGTTCCCTCTATTCAGAATGAGTCCTCAGCAATTTATAAATCCATATAAGGCAAGTGACAGCGATTTCAGAGAAGCTGAAATTAAGATCTATCACGAGTCATCACACCCGTCGTCAATATCGTTTTCTACTACCGACTAATGACCGGGACCTTCAAAGCCCGGCCACGATGGATAATAATTGGTCGATCTCGTCGACGGTCGTACCCCAGTCTGTGACAAAGCGTACAGGTGTTTTTGTCGTGCCTCTCGCACCCCATAATTCGAATGTTGCCAAAGGCATCAAGGCATCTATAATGTCGTTGGGCAATATGAAGAATTGCTGATTGGTAGGAGAATCAATAAATAATTCATAGCCTAAGTCAACAAAGCCTTTCTTGAGTCTCATCGCCATGTCAACGCCATTGCGGCCAATACGGCCATATAAATCGTTTTCGAACAGACAGGCGAACTGCAGACCAAGCAAGCGGCCTTTTGCCAACAGGGCTCCATGCGCTTTAATATGGGTAAGAATATTTCTGAATAATTCGGGATGGCGGCAAACGACAGCCTCACCAAACATTGTGCCGCATTTGGTTCCACCAATATAGAAAATATCGGCGATCGATGCGATCTCAGGTAAATCGATATCGGAGGACGCAGCAAGGCCATAGGCAAGGCGAGCGCCGTCGATATAAAGCGGCAAATCCCAACGGTCGGCAATAGCGCGTATAGCTTTGAGTTCGGACAGCGTATAAAGAGTTCCTATCTCGGTAGGGAAAGTGATGTAGACAGCACCGGGCTTTACCATGTGCTGCCAAGTCTCGTCGGCGTAGAAGTCGGTCATGTAGCGATCCAACTCTCCGGCGTCGAGCTTGCCTTCATGAGAGGGCAGGGTAATGACTTTGTGACCACATGCTTCGACAGCACCTGATTCGTGCACATTAATATGGGCCGTTTCGGGCGCTATAACGCCATCGTAGCGACCAACGATCAGATCAATAACTGTCGCATTGGTCTGTGTGCCACCGACGAGAAAGACAACATCGCCCCGGCCATCCTGAAGTCCACAAGCATCGAGGATAGCTTCTTTTGCTTTGACTGTGTAAAAATCACTGCCATAGCCAGGAGTCTGATCCATATTTGTAGCAACAAGCCGCGCCATCACTTCAGGATGACAAGCACGCATATAATCGCTGTCGAAATGTAGCATTAGTCAAAAGATTTACAAATTAATAATTGTGCAAAATTACACAATTATACAGAAAATAAAGCGAGCTGCGCCGAAAAAAACGCAGCTCGCATATCATAGGATATTACAGATTTTAAGCAAGGAATCCGAGGAGGACACCGGCGGCAACAGCCGAACCGATCACGCCGGCCACGTTGGGACCCATGGCGTGCATGAGCAGGTAGTTTGACGGATCGTATTCGAGACCGAGGTTGTTGGAGATACGGGCCGACATGGGCACTGCCGATACGCCGGCGTTGCCGATGAGCGGGTTGATCTTCTTGCTCTTGGGCAGGAAGAGGTTGAAGAGCTTGACGAAGAGCACACCGCTCGACGAAGCGATGACGAAGGCCATGAAACCGAGCAGGAAGATGAAGATTGTCTGCGGAGTAAGGAACTGCGAAGCCTGTGTCGAGGCACCGACGGTCATACCGAGAAGGATGGTGACGATATCGGTAAGGGCGTTTGAGGCAGTCTTGGCAAGACGAGTTGTCACGCCACATTCACGAAGCAGGTTGCCGAAGAAGAGCATACCGAGCAGAGGAATACCCGAGGGAACCACAAAGCAGGTGAGGAGCATACCCACGATGGGGAAGATAATCTTTTCGTTCTGCGAGACGGCACGGGCGGGTTTCATCTTGATGAGACGCTCTTTCTTGGTGGTGAAGAGACGCATCAGCGGCGGCTGGATCACAGGCACGAGAGCCATGTAGGAGTAGGCCGACACGGCGATGGCGCCCATCAGGTTGGGAGCGAGCTTCGATGAAAGGAAGATAGCCGTGGGGCCGTCGGCACCACCGATGATGGCGATAGCACCGGCCTGGTCGGGCGAGAAGCCTAACGCGAGGGCCACCATGTAGGCACCGAAGATACCGAACTGGGCGGCTGCACCGATGAGCATGAGCTTGGGATTGGCGATAAGAGCCGAGAAGTCGGTCATGGCGCCGATGCCAAGGAAGATGAGGGGAGGATACCAGCCGGCGGCAACACCGTTGTAGAGGATATTGAGCACTGAGCCTTCTTCGTAGATACCGACTTCGAGGCCGGCCTCTGTGTTGAAGGGTATATTGCCGATAAGGATACCAAAGCCGATAGGCACAAGCAGCATGGGCTCGAAATTCTTCTTTATGGCAAGCCATATGAAGAAGAGACCCACGGCCAGCATGACAAAGTTGCCAAGCTCGGCATTGGCAAAGCCGGTGAGTTCCCAGAACTGCACCAGGTTTGAGGTAAGAAAATCACCGAATGACATAATGTGTGATGTTATCGGATTATTCAAGAGTTATAAGAGTAGCACCTTCGAGCACGGAATCTCCGGCATTTACATTAACCGAAGCAACTACGCCATCGCGGCCGGCACGGATAGAGTTCTCCATCTTCATAGCCTCAAGCATAACAACAGTGTCGCTTGCTTTTACGGCGTCGCCTACCTTTACGTTAACCGAGATAACCACACCGGGGAGGGGAGCAACAATGCTGCCTTTACCACCGGCTGCAGGACGGGGAGCGATCACTTTCTCGCCGCTTGCAGTACGCGGAGCCGGAGATGCTTTGGGAGTATTAACTTTTACGGGAGCGGCATGCTCGAGTTCAACTTTATAGGGCACGCCATTGACTTCGACCTGAGCAAAATTACCGTCGATGTCACCAACAGCTACTGTATAGTTGTTGCCGTTGATCTTATATTTGTATTCTTTCATTGCTGTGTTGAGGTTTGTACGTTATGAATTGTGCTTGTGTTCGGGCACGTGGCGGAGACCATAAATCTTAGAGCTCCAGGGCGAATATGCACGTTTAACCTTATTAATAGTAAGGATAGTATTTTCGGTGTCGTGTGCATTGAGATGCTGATAGAGAGCCATAGAGATTGCAGCGATTTCTTCGCCGGAATCGTGAGAGGCAATAATTTCATCAGCTTCTTTGCGAGTAGTGCCGTGAGCACGAATCTTATTCATCTTAGAAACAGCGGCACCGATTTTGCTCAAGCCATAGAACGAGAGACAAAGAAGCAGCAGAGCCGAGAAAACGATAGCCATAGCCATGAGAGTCATAGCAAAACCGTTTTCGTCCTGTTCAGCGAAAAGTTCGATTTTCTTGTTGGTATCTTTGATTACGTTTGCACTCGAGGGAGTGATGTAATCGGTATTACCACCGGTACGCAAAGCCCATTCGCCGGCACCATCCTCAGTACGAGCCCAAGTCTGATTTGGGAGCACCGAAGCAGGGATAGTTACCTCATCGATCAGAGTGATACCGTCGGCATCGTAGATACCGATCCAGTTGTCCTGACCGGGCGTCAGAGTGAAATTAGTGTGAAATGTACCTTTGTTGGGTTCGCCGTCGGCATAGAAAAGAATATGCTGACGAGCCGGCATTTCAGTGTTCACATCGCCTAATGGCACGGGATATTTACGTGGGTTGGCCTTATCGTTGGTGAGATACACGCTCGAAATTTCGAGTGGCGAGAAGTTAGCGTTGAATAATTCAACCCAAGCTCCGCGCTTGCCGTACTCATCGACGATGCTGTTGTCGTTTGATACCATTACCTCGTTGATGCGAAGAGCGCCACGACTCTGAGCATTAACCCCGGTAACGCATACCAAAGCCAACAAGGCAAAAGATATTGTCGAGAATATGCGTTTCATATCTATCAAAGGGGTATATTGCCGTGTTTCTTGGCGGGGTTGACAACCTTTTTGGTGGCGAGCTGCTGCAGGGCGCGGATCACGCGGAAACGGGTGTTGCGGGGTTCGATAACGTCGTCGATATAGCCGTAGCGGGCTGCATTGTAGGGGTTGCAGAAGAGCTTGTTGTATTCTGCCTCGCTTTCGGCAAGTACCTTTGCGGGATTCTCGCTTGCTTTGGCTTCCTTGGCATAGAGCACCTCAACAGCGCCTGCACCACCCATAACTGCGATTTCGGCAGTAGGCCATGCGTAGTTCATGTCGCCGCGGAGCTGCTTGCAGCTCATCACGATGTGGCTGCCGCCGTAGCTCTTGCGGAGTGTAACGGTCACCTTGGGCACTGTAGCCTCGCCGTAAGCGTAGAGCAGTTTGGCACCGTGGAGGATCACGCCGTTGTACTCCTGACCTGTGCCGGGAAGGAATCCGGGCACGTCGACGAGTGTCACCAGAGGAATGTTGAAGGCGTCGCAGAAGCGGACGAAGCGTGCGCCCTTGCGCGAGGCGTTGCTGTCGAGCACGCCGGCAAGGAATTTGGGCTGGTTGGCCACGATGCCGACGGCCTGACCGTTGAAGCGGGCGAAGCCGACGATGATGTTCTTGGCATAGTCGCGCTGTACTTCGAGGAATTCACCATTATCAACCACAGCACCGATAACCTCGTACATATCGTAGGGTTTGTTGGGCGAGTCTGGGATAATTTCGTTGAGGCTATCTTCGAGACGGTCGATGGGGTCGTTGCATTCTACCAACGGCGGCTCCTCGAGGTTGTTCTGGGGAATGTAGCTGAAGAGCTTGCGGATGATCTTGAGTGCGTCTTCGCCATCTTCGGCAGCGAAGTGGCCACGCCGCTCTTCTGCGAGTGAACGTCGGCACCGCCGAGAGCTTCCTGGGTCACGTCTTCGCCGGTCACGGTCTTTACAACCTTCGGGCCGGTGAGGAACATGTAGGAGATGCCCTTGGCCATGATGGTGAAGTCGGTGAGGGCGGGAGAGTAAACAGCACCGCCGGCGCAGGGACCGAGGATAGCCGAGATCTGGGGAATAACACCGGATGCGAGGATGTTGCGCTGGAAAATTTCAGCATATCCGGCAAGGGCGTTGATACCTTCCTGGATACGTGCGCCGCCCGAGTCGTTGAGGCCGATGACGGGAGCACCCATCTTCATGGCCATATCCATGATCTTGCAGATCTTCAGGGCCATTGTTTCGGACAGAGAGCCGCCGAATACGGTAAAGTCCTGTGCGAAAACATATACGAGACGGCCTTCGATTGTACCGTAACCGGTAACGACGCCGTCGCCGAGATACGATTTTTTATCCTGACCGAAGTTGGTGCAACGATGACGCACAAACATGTCAAGTTCTTCGAAAGAACCTTCGTCGAGGAGTTGTGCGATACGTTCGCGGGCGGTATATTTACCACGCTCGTGCTGTTTTTCGATGGCTTTTTCGCCACCGCCGAGACGCGCTTCGGCGCGAAGCTCGATGAGTTCTTTTACTTTTTCGAGTTGGCTGCTCATATAAGTAATATTAAAGATTAATATCTTAAAAACGACAGACAACCGAGGACGCCACCACATTCGGGGTAGCGCTCGCGGCTGTCAATGTTGTAAATATGTTTCAAGGTTCGTCGGTCGGAACCGATTATTTCTTGTTGGGATCTTCGCAGAGCTCTACGAGAGTACCCACGCTTGATTTGGGATGAACGAAAGCGATGTTGAGACCTTCGGCACCTTTACGGGGAGCTTTGTCGATCAGGCGGCAACCTTTGCCTTCGAGCTCTGCGAGAGCGTTGGCAACACCGTCTTCAACAGCGAAAGCGATGTGCTGGATGCCGCCGCGGCCACCGTTGGCTGCGATGAATTTGCAGATGGCGCTGTCTTCAGCAGTGCCTTCGAGGAGCTCGAGTTTGGTCTGGCCTACCTTGAAGAAGGCGGTGCGCACTTTCTGGTCGGGTACTTCTTCGATTGCGAAGCATTTGAAGCCAAGCATGTTTTCATAGAAAGGGATGGCCTCGTCGAGCGAGGGAACGGCGATGCCGATGTGTTCGATATGTGAAATATCCATGGTTGAGTGATAATTTAAGTTGCTATTTATTATTTTGCAAATTTACACAAAATGTTAATATAAAACACTTTTTGCCGCGGAAAAATTTTCGCGGCAAAATAGACGATATTGCTTATCAGACATTAATCGACTACTTATCAGTCGTTTGATACGGGTATTGGTCGGGCGAATGCTTCGCGGAACGAAACCATAGTCTCGGTAGAAGCTATCGCAAGATGCCTTGTGCGCACCCTTATGATCTCAAGCATATTGAAGTTGTCGCGAGCATATAGCTTGGCAATAATGTCGAAACGTCCCGAAACGATGTGACATTCGGTAATTTCATCGATTTTGCTAAGCTCTTCAGCGAGAGCTTCCACATCAGTGCCCGGCAAAGCGTTTATACCGAGATAAGCGACTACGGTAAAACCGACAGCTGTAGGTTCGATGCAGCAATGAGAGCCGTTGATTACCTTGTTGGCCATCAGTCTCTGAACTCGCTGATGCACAGCTGCGCCGGACACGCCATTGTCGCGCGCAATTTCCAGATAGGGCGTGCGAGCATTGTCGCTCAAAGCGGTCAGGATATTCAAATCGAGATTGTCAAAGTAAATGCGGTCCATAGGAGACGAAAGAAAAGTATATGCTAATGTGATGGAGATTCAGTATTTACCGCAAAGGTAGCTATAAAATCAGTATAGTGCAAGAAATGAGCACTTTTCAAAATACTTTTTGTGCAAAAAATCTATAAAAAAAACTATTGTTTGTATATCTCCGAAAAAACATGACAGCCCCGTAACAAATATACGGAGCTGTCATAAAAAATTAATTTTTCTGAGCGTCGTCGGCAGCTTCAGCAGCTTCGGCAGCCTGATCTTCGGCAATCTCTTTCTCCTTGAACTCTGTTACACCGGCTGCGATGAGCTGGTTGTACCATGTAAAGAGTTTGCGAATATCAGTGTTGTACACCTTTTCGCGGTCGAAATCGGGAAGAACGGTACCGAAAAAGTCGCGCATGGCAGCATCGCCGCCAAAACCTTTGATATCGATAGGTTCGCCGCCCTTAATTTCATAGATTTTCTCGAAAATATCGGGCAGGGGTTCGTCGCCATTCTCAGTGTACATAGTGATGTCGGCCAAAGAAATGACCTTCTCGTGGGGGTAGGTGGGAGTGCGCTTGCCAGTGCTGAGCGATTCCACTATGAGGCTGTTTTTACCGCGAGTCAGAAGGCGGTAAAGACCCGGTTTGCCGGTAATTGAAATGATTCCTTTAAGCATATTTGTGTCTTATGTATTCGAAATTTTATTATTTCTGATTGCAAAATTAACAATTAAGCTCGAAATTCGGTTCTATTTTTGTAACTTTGTACTCAGTTTTCTTATAGAATCCACATATTTAATATGGGGATGGATCAATTTCTTAACGTATGTTAACTCTTTTTGGATATATAATACAACTCATACTCTCTCCGAAAAACGGCTGGGAGGATCTGGCACAGCGTAATCCGGATCCGGATATATTACTCACAAAAGGATTATATCCCTTAATGGGCCTGGCAGCACTGAGCGAATTTCTCGGACTTGCCTATCATGAAGCCAACCTTGCTCACGTACTTATCGGGGCAATAAATATTTTCGGCACGTATTTTGTAACTGTATTTATAGCCCGTCTGTTATTTGATATGTATCTCAACAAACTTGCAGATGCAGACGTTGACAAAAGACGATCGTCGACACTGATAGTCGTCGGCGTAGCGATGATGGTAACTTTTCAGTTGATCGAAAACTGTCTGCCATGGGGACTCCTGATTATCAAGTTTCTGCCTCTTTATGCGATACTTGTACTCTCCAAAGGAACTGAATATCTCGGTCTTTCCAAGAAGAAAGAATTGAAATTTACAGCGCTGTCAGGATTTTCGATTGTCGCTGTTCCTCTCCTTATTTACTACTTTATCTTTATCCTGACCAAATGAAACAAAAAGATATAAATATAAAGAACCGCAGAGCCACTTTCGATTACGAAATAATCGAAACCTTTACTGCAGGTTTAGTCCTTACCGGCACTGAGATCAAGAGTATACGCAGCGGCCACGCATCATTAGTCGATACATTCTGCTATGTAAGCTCAGCCGGCGAGGTGTGGGTCAAAAACATGAACATAGCCCAATATTTTTACGGAACCTATAATAATCACGAAGCCCGGCGAGACAGAAAACTGCTCCTAAACAAAAAGGAAATAGCAAAGATCGCAAAACTCGGTAAAGATTCGGGCTATACAATAGTGCCGCTACGACTTTTTATAAGTGAGCGAGGCTATGCGAAACTCGTGATAGGAATAGCCCGTGGTAAAAAAGAATATGACAAGCGACAAGCGATCAAGGAGCGCGAAGACAAACGTAATCTTGCCCGATTAATGCAGAAATGATCTATCCTGACACTTTCGAAAAGAAAATAGGTTTCGACAATATCAGGCAGCAGCTTGCAGGTCTATGTACATCGCCTGTGGGCGCTGACCGCTGCAGCGAAATGACGTTCAGCACCGATTATGCAACGGTGCATCGGCATCTTGCCCAGACAAGCGAAATGCTTGCGATAATATCGGGAGATAACGGCTTTACCGTAGGGAACATCCACGATCGCCGCCAGACTCTGCTATCGCTTCGTGTGCCGGGAACATGGCCATCGGAGGCCGACCTGCCGGGGCTGAGATCGTCGCTCGGCGCAATGGCTGACATTGTAAATTTCTTTGCCAAACAAAGACGAGACGAGACCAACTCCACGCCTTATCCGACGCTTGATGCACTTGCGGCAGACCTCCAGGCATTTCCCACGCTGACAAGTGCCATCGACCGTATCATCGACCGACACGGCGAGATAAAGGATAACGCTTCTCCCGAGCTTGCGGAAATACGCCGCTCCATGTCGGCAGCGTCGGCAAGTATCAACTCGGCAATGCGTCGTGTAATGGCTGCCGCCGTTCGCGACGGCTATCTTGAGCCGGATGCAACGCCATCGGTGCGCGACGGCCGTCTTGTAATACCCGTTTCGCCAATGTATAAGCGCAAGATCAACGGTATCATGCACGATGAGTCCGCATCGGGTAAAACATTCTATATCGAGCCGGCAGAAGTGGTAGAGGCAAACAACCGACTGCGCGAACTTTCGATTGAGGAAAGACGAGAGATCGTGCGTATTTTGCAGGGGCTTGCCGATATGATAAGGCCACATATTGATGATCTGATCGCAGGGTTCAACCAATTAGGAGTATTCGACTTCATCCATGCCAAGGCACAGTACGCAAAATCAATCAATGCAGAAATGCCTGCGCTTTACGACAAGCCTGAGATCGAATGGTATGGCGCACGACATCCCGGCCTTATGCAGTCGCTCAACCGACAGGGCAAGAAGATCGTGCCTCTGGATATTACTCTGACACCCGACCGAAGGCTGCTGATTATATCCGGGCCCAATGCCGGCGGCAAGTCGGTAACGCTCAAGACAGTTGCCGTGGTACAGTATATGACACAATGCGGTCTGCTGCCGCCTCTATATTCGAATTCTCATATCGGCATATTCGAAAGCATCTTCATTGATATCGGCGACGACCAGTCTATAGAAGATGATCTGTCGACATATTCGTCGCATCTACGCAACATGAAGTTTTTCCTTGCCAAAGGAAATGCCGATACACTCGTACTTATCGATGAGTTCGGCAGTGGAACGGAACCTCAGATCGGCGGAGCAATCGCACAGGCTCTGCTAAAACAGTTTAACGACAAAGGTATGTGGGGTGTGATAACGACTCACTACCATAATCTGAAACAGTTTGCAGAAGAAACCATCGGTCTGATAAACGGCTCAATGCTCTACGACCGCCAGCAGATGCGCCCATTGTTCCGCTTGTCGATAGGACAGCCGGGTAGCTCGTTCGCTATCGAAATTGCCCGAAAGACAGGTCTACCGGAGGATATTATCGCAGATGCGAGTGAAATTGTAGGCAGCGACTATATCAACCTGGACAAGTATCTGCTTGATATCGCGCGCGACAGAAGATATTGGGAAAACAAACGAGCCGAAATACGACGAAAAGAGAAGGCTCTTGACCAAACGCTGGCACGATATAGCGAGGATGCCGAGAAATTGCGGCAGCAACGCAGAGAAATTATCGGAGAGGCCCGAGAAGAGGCAAAACGTATTCTCGACAATTCAAATGCCGCTATCGAGCGCACGATCCGAGACATAAGAAGTGCGCAGGCCGATAAAGAAGCTACTAAAGAAGCACGTCGCAAACTTGAGGAAGATCGCAAAAGTCTGTCGGAACACAGCAAAGACAGCCATCCGTTGCTTGATAAAGTACGCAAGAAAAATAACGATCGCAAGCCCAAGACAAACGACAAAGAGCGCCCAATTGAAGTGGGAGATTCGGTACTTCTCGACGGGGGCAATACTGTAGGAACCGTAGAAGCTATTAACGGCAAGAATGCGGTAGTGGTATTCGGACAGATCAAAACTACTGTAAAAACAGCCCGGTTGAAACGGACTATCCGCAAGGCTTCCGAACCGAAAGGCGGTGTGTCGTACATATCATCGCAGACGGCTGATACCTCGCGCGAACGACAACTTAGTTTCAGCCACGAGATAGACGTGCGAGGCATGCGCGCCGATGAGGCTGTGCAGGCTGTTATGTATTATATCGACGATGCAATACAATTCAACTCGTCGCGAGTGCGTATATTGCACGGCACCGGCACGGGTGCTTTGCGACAATATATCCGCAATTACCTTGCCACGATATCTGCGGTCAAATCCTATCACGACGAAGATGTGCGTTTTGGCGGACCGGGAATAACTGTAGTAGAATTTTAAGAAATGTTACGCGAACTATTTATCACATTTGCAAAAATCGGAGCCTTTACCTTTGGCGGTGGCTGGGCAATGATAAGTATTATCGAACGCGAAGTAGTAGACAAAAAACAATGGCTTGAGAGATCGGAGTTTCTTGATCTCTTAGCAGTGGCACAATCGTTGCCTGGCATTCTTGCAGTGAATATATCTGTAGTAGTGGGCGACAAGTTGCGCGGTCTCAAAGGTGCAATAGTAGCATCGTCGGGCACGATATTGCCTTGTTTTCTGATCATATTGCTAATAGCGATGTTTCTTACTCCTGAAACTATAATCGAAAGCCCCACGCTGTCGGCGATATTCAAAGGTATTCGCCCTGTTGTTGTCGCCCTTATCCTTGCGCCGGTATTCACAACCGCCCGTTCTGCCGGTATAGGCTGGCGCATGGCCTGGATCCCTGTCATAGTGGCATTCCTGATATGGTCGAAGATTCCATACCTGTCGAATCCTATATTGTATATTCTTCTTGGCGGCGCCATAGGCTATTGGCAAGCCATGCACTCACATCAAAAACTTAAGAAATCATGATTTATCTTCGTTTGATATGGAGCTATCTCAAGATCGGCTTCTTCGGTTTTGGCGGCGGATATGCCATGCTTGCGCTCATTGAGAATGAGATTGTGGCTCCCGGCTGGATTACCGAACAGATGTTTACCGACATCGTGGCAATATCGCAGATGACCCCCGGCCCTATCGGCATCAACTCGGCTACATATATAGGATATGTCGCACCTATGGCATCTTCTCCAGCTCTTAATCATCCCTTATTCGGATTGCTCGGATCGATACTTTGCACTTTGGTTGTGGTTCTGCCAAGTTTTGTATTGGTTCGTTATGCCGGACACTACATATCGAGGCATCGCGACAGCGTGGCCCTTAAAGGCGTATTCAAAGGTCTGAGGCCTGTCGTGATCGGCTTGATAGCTTCGGCAGCACTGTTGCTGATGAATGAAGCAAATTTCGGCTATACGACATCGGATATCACAAAGAGCATCTGTCTTTGCGCAGCCGCACTGGGACTTACTTTGTTTACCAAGATACATCCTATCTTACTGATAATAATTGCCGGGATACTCGGCTTGTTCTTGTTTTAGATCATGACATATCAGGAAACTCTTGACTACCTGTTCGTGCAGGTACCTATGTTTCAAAATCTCGGAGCCGGAGCTTATAAACCCGGTCTTGACACGACGCTACGTCTCGCCGCCCATCGTGGTAACCCCCACCTTAATCTGAAAACAATACATGTGGGCGGTACAAACGGCAAGGGCAGCACGGCCTCGACAATTTCGGCAATATTGCAGTCGGCCGGTTATAAGGTAGGTCTTTACACGTCGCCTCATCTTGTAGATTTCAGAGAACGCATACGCATCAACGGAGAGCCGGTGTCAAAAGAATTTGTGACACGATTTGTAGCGGATTACATGGAGCACAAAGAGTTGGTCGATTTGCATCCGACATTCTTTGAGCTAACTACGATCATGGCTTTTTCGTGGTTCGCCGAACAAAAGGTAGATGTGGCCGTGATAGAGGTCGGACTCGGCGGACGACTTGACTGCACTAATATAATAAGCCCCTTGCTGTCGGTAATTACGAATATTTCGCTTGACCACATGGCTCTGTTGGGCGACACCGAGGCAAAAATAGCAGCAGAGAAAGCCGGAATCATAAAGGCCGGAGTCCCGGTAGTGATAGGATCGGCAGAAGGCGAAGTCCTAAAGGTATTCGAGGACAAGGCAGACGAGGTAGGGGCTAAGCTAATACTTGCTTCGGAATGTAAGGAATACAAGGAGGCTATAGCCCTATACGACGGTATTGATTATCTCGGTACAAGATGGGGCGACATACATGGCGAACTTAGTGGGGAATGTCAACGTGAAAATGCAGCGACTGTGTTGGCTGCAATTGATCTTCTTGTGCCGCATTTACCCAAAATAGATTCAGACGCTGTAAGACACGGATTTGCCAATGTATGCAAACTTACCGGTCTCGCCGGACGCTGGATGGAACTGCGTCACAGCCCCGTGAGAGTAATCTGTGATACAGGCCATAACATTGGCGGCTGGCGCTGGCTCGGGCCCACGCTTGCCGGTATAGCAGAGCAGGGCACACTACACATGGTAATCGGTTTTGTCAACGACAAGGATGTCAGCGCCATTATGAACCAGATGCCACGCAAGGCACGCTATTATTTCGCGACTCCGAGCGTAGCGCGTGGACGCGACGCCCGATCAACAGCCCAAACAGCACGAGAAGCCGGACTTGAAGGCGAAGTATATGAAACAGTAGCGGCAGCTTTCGCTGCCGCAGAATCGGCCTCAAAGGCCGGAGATACAATCTTTGTAGGAGGATCAACGTTCGTTGTCGCAGACCTTATTACTTGTATAGATACCTTTTGATCGAACGTTTAGGTGTTTTTTCAAACTCTTCACGGAATATCTCGATATCGGAGATCTGACTGAAAGATGGCAGAGACGAATTGAGGGTCTTTAAGTTATCCTTCATCAGATCGTCGATCTGCTTATCTGTCATGCCTTGTTTTGTGGCGTTGTCATAATCGGGATGTACGAGTGCTACCAATTTACCGTCGCGACTTACAATAATCGATTCGGCAACATAGGGAAGGTTATTGAGCTGCTGCTCGATCTCCTCGGGGTAAATATTCTGTCCTGAAGGGCCGAGGATCATGTTCTTGTCTCGACCGCGAATAAACACATAACCGTCGGCGTCAATTTGGGCAATGTCGCCGGTATTCATCCAACCGTCGGCACCCATGCATGCTTCGGTAGCTTCGTCATTTTTATAATAGCCTTTCATCACATTGTCGCCACGCACCCAAAGAACGCCGGGGACATGCTCGGGATCGGGAGAGTCGACGCGCAATTCCATACGATCGACTACGCGGCCACATGATGCAGCTTTCTGTATATCCCATTGGGCATAGCAGATAAGCGGGCCACACTCGGTCATGCCATAGCCGACAGTGTACGGGAAATTGATCTTTCGAAGGAAAGTCTCAACATCCTTGTTCAATCCGGCGCCACCTATAATAAGTTCCTGCAAATTACCGCCAAATGCCGCCGTGAGCTGTTCCTTAATCTTGGCAAGCAGCTTGCTGTCGACAAAGGGCATGTGCATAAGAAGTTTCATAAGGGGCTTCTCGAGCAAGGGGAATACTCGTGTCTTAACAATTTTCTCAATCACAAGGGGAACAGCGACAATCAGCTTTGGACGGACTTCGGCAAATGCGCCCAAAAGGATTTTGGGAGAAGGAGTACGCCCAAGGAAATAGACATGACAGCCTTTTACGAAGGGATGAAGCATCTCTACTGTCAGCCCAAACATGTGCGCCAATGGCAACATGGAGACAAAGCCATCGCCGGGCAGGAGGAAATCGAGGCCATCGATACTATACTGTACGTTCGACCACAGGCTACCATAGCTAAGCATCACACCTTTTGAGAAGCCCATGCTGCCCGAGGTATAGTTGATGAGGGCAACAGTATCTTTATCAAATCTCGGATAGGTTACATCCTGAGGAGTAAACCGTTCGGGATAGCGCTCGCCGAACATGCGATTGAGATGCTCGCGAGCTTCAGTAAGAGCCTTGGTGCGACTGAACAGGAGCGAGTAATCACTGATGTTTACAGCGCCTTTAAGATGAGGCATACTGTCATGCTCGAGGTTATCCCACGTAGAGCTGTCGGTAAAAAGTAGCTTGGCCTCGCTGTGTGTGACGAGGTGGTGTATTGTATCGGATTTAAAATCATGCAGGATGGGCACAGTAACAGTGCCATAAGTCATCGATGCGAGGGCAGCCACAGCCCATTGAGCGCTATTCTTACCGCATAAGGCTATCTTATCTCCCGGCACGAGGCCTGCATGATGAAATGCCAGATGCAGCTTTGCAATCTTACGGGCGACATCTTTATACGTAAGGGTAACTCCGTGATAGTCGCTTAAAGCCGGTAATTCCCAATTTTCTCGTATGCTTTGTTCGATATAGCCTGTAAGCGTATTCTGTAATTCCATAAGGATTTTGTATGCGTTAGGTTTGCAAATTTAATTAAAATAATTTAAAGAATAAGTACTTATACATGTTAATGTGTACTTTTGCATAGTTATAACAAATCAACGATGGAAAAAGATGAGAAATTTGCCGCAGAATGGCAAAAAATGCTAAACGGCGAAGTATATGCAGCTTCATATCGCCCATTTATCGACAAATTACTTGAAACACGCGATAAACTGTTCGAATACAACAATACCCGACCCTCTGACACAGGCAGCCTTGAGCAACAATTAAAATCCTTATTGGGATCGTGTGGAGAACGTGTGATCGCCAACCAACCGTTCAGATGCGATTATGGCGAAAATATACATGTAGGAAGCGATGTGATCATCAATTTTAATATGACCATCCTTGATGAAGCAGAAGTCCGTATCGGCAATCACGTGTTTATCGGGCCCAATGTGAGCATATATACTGCATGTCATCCGCTTGAGTGTGATAAACGTAATGAAGGAATGCAGTGGGCGCTTCCGGTAACGATAGGCGATAATGTATGGATCTGCGGAGGAGTGACCATAGTACCGGGAGTCACAATCGGCGAGGGAGCTGTAATCGCGGCCGGGGCTGTAGTGACCAAAGAAGTTGAACCGTTTACCCTCGTTGGCGGAAATCCTGCAAAGAAACTAAAAACCCTCGCCATGGGGCATGGCAAGGGTTGAGGAGAAAGGAGTGTTCTGTCACGGACTTTTTTAATGAAGTCAGCAAAATGCCTTTCTGATAATAAAAACGAATGAGGCTATAAAAAGTTCAATCGAGGCTTACACCGTCGATATCTTCCAGTTTATTTCTTAGGGCATCGGCATCATCCTGACGAATGGCAAGAGTCATACGACATGTATTGTCGAACTGCTGATCGAGTATTTTCACACCCGGCTGTTTTGTAAGTTTCATCACATCGTTCATTGCCAAGTAAGGGAATGTAAACATGATTTCAGCCATTACATGCCGTTCTTCGATTACAGCTTCTTCAAGAGCCATGCGTGCAGCTTCTCTGTATGCGGCAATCAGACCGCTTGTACCAAGTTTGATACCTCCGAAATAACGCACAACAACAATCACGACATCGGTAAGACCGAAGGAGTTGATCTGGCCCAGAATTGGTTTCCCGGCAGTGCCCGAAGGCTCGCCGTTGTCGCTGCTCAAAAAATCGGTGCGAGCCGCACCGACCATATATGCCCAGCATACATGTCGGGCATCATAGTATTTTTTCTGATATACTGCGACAACGGCCTTAGCCTCCGCACCCGATGTGACCGGGTGGGCGAAGGCTAAGAATTTGCTCATCTTTTCTTTAAAGATGGCCTCGGCCGGAGCTGTGATTGTCTTGTATGTGTCGGACATCAATATACGTGGCTGTCGTTCTCCAATTCTTTTTCGGTAAGAGGCTTGGCATTCATCTTATACCAGGCATACGAAATATAGGCCAGTACGAAGGGAATAAGAATTGTAACCCAACTCATAACTTTGAGTGTGAAGAGCGAAGAAGAGCTGTTTGCAATAGTCAAAGACGATGCAGGATCAATATTGGAGGGCAGATAGGCGGTATCGGCATAGCCTGCGATCAAGAAAAGGACTATTACCACACCGGCAACACCAAAGCCGGCAAACCACACACCCGAGCGCCAGTTTTTATCTAAAGCAGCACGGAAAATAGCGTAGAGCACAGCAACAACTCCGACAAGTAAGATCAGAGCGAACCACCACATGCCGAGGAGGTTGTGGAGGTAGATGTTATTCTCCAATACGAACTGATCGGATATATAACGATAGCCGGGCTGAAGCAGAAGCACAACTAAGAATGCCACAAACAATACGGCAAACACAAGACCATTTACAAGTACACTCTTGCGCATACGCGAGGTAAAGATCCCGTCGCCGGCTATATTGTTGATAAAATACAGCGACGCCATAGTTCGGGCGAGGAAAAAGACAGCAAAACCAAGCAGAAGGTTTTTCCAGCAAGCTATAGCCTCAAGGCCGTGTGTGGGTGCCCACTGAGAAATTACAGGAGAACCGAAATTAAGAATGTTGGTTTTGCCGACAGTAAATTCGCCACCGAAAAAGAATGTGCCTACGGCAACACCAAGAAGGACGCATCCGAAGAGGCCATTGAACATAAGGAAAGCATCGTATACACCGGTGCCGTAGACGTTGCCTTTCTTGCGACGGAATTCATAACTTACAGCCTGAAGGACAAAACTGAGCAGTATTAGCATCCACAACCAATATGCGCCGCCGAAACTGGTGCTATAGAACAAGGGGAAGGATGCAAAGAAAGCGCCGCCGAACACGACAAGGGTGGTAAATGTAAATTCCCACTTACGACCGAGAGAATTGACCATCAACTGGCGTTCCTCGAAACTATATTTGCCAAAGAGCATAGACTGACCACCCTGAACAAAGAGCAGGAAAACAAGAGCTGCGCCAAGGACAGCAATCAACAGCCACCAATAGGTCTGTAACATTTCAAGTGTATTCATATCAGTCATGTTTTTCGATGTTAGACTTTGAAGCGTTGCTGATGTAGCGCAGCATAATGCTGATTTCGGCAATAAGCAAGGCTGTGAAAATAGCAGCGAAGATCCAGAATGTAAGCTGAACCGAAGAAGCCGGGATGTCGCTTATAGCAACGCCGGTAGGCATAAGATCCTGAATGATCCACGGCTGACGGCCAACCTCGGCAAGTACCCAGCCCGACTGGCTGCATATCCAGACAATTGCAACTGACAATATGCCGATCATGTGTAACCAGGGCTTTTCAAGGATAGCTGATTTGCGATAGCAAAGGAAGGCGATAACAATAAGGAATGCGAAAAGGAATCCACCGGTAAGCACCATGATATGGAAGGAATAGAAAGTCATTCCAACAGGCGGTACTGTCTCGTCGGCATTATTGAGATAACCATAACCGAAATAAGCGAAGTTGTCGGAAACTACTTTTGCAGCCGCAGCCATAGCAGCTTCATCACCTGCTTCTTTAGCTTTGGCATAGTCGCGGAGAGCCTGCTGTGCGGTCAGACCGATCTCACGCTTGGCAACGAAACTGAGGCCATATATAGTATCTCCGTCGGCATTGACTGAACGACCATCGATAAGGTCGTTGATACCGGGCACGAAGCAATCGCCCTTCATATTAATCATATACGACAGACCTTTGGGAAGATCAATAGAGAAGAGCATGGGATCGTCGGGAGTACGCTCTGATTCGGGCTTAAGGATGCCAAATGCGGTAAGATCCTGGCCTACATTGCCCTGATACACACCCTCCATAGCAGCGAGTTTCATCGGCTGCACACGAGCTACCTCCACAGCAGAGCCATGACCGGTCATAAATGTCATAAGAATACCGGCAAGGCCTACCCACGCACCAATCTGCATAGAACTTTTTGCAGCTTCGACATTACGTTTGCGCCACAGAAGCCATGAGCTGACGCCGATAACAAAAACACCTGCGAGAGTCCAGCCGCTGAAAACAGCGTGGAAAAATTTATTGATAGCGACAGGGCTAAAGACAACAGCCCAGAAGTCGCTCATTACATTACGCATCTGATCGGGGTCGAACTCCATACCAACCGGCGACTGCATCCATGCATTTGCAATAAGGATCCAAAGAGCCGAAAGAGAAACGCCGAGAGCCACAAGCCATGTGGAGAGAAGATGGAAACCTTTGCTGACCTTTTTCCAGCCAAAGAACATCACTGCCACGAAAGTAGCCTCCATGAAGAATGCCAACAGACCCTCAATAGCAAGCGGCGCACCAAATATATCTCCTACAAACCAACTGTAATTAGACCAGTTAGTACCAAACTCAAACTCCAGGATAAGACCTGTAGCGACACCGCACGCAAAGTTGATGCCGAAAAGTGTCATCCAGAACTTGGTAATACCTTTCCACCGCTCCTTGCCGGTACGGACATAAATCGTCTCCATGATCGCCACAATAACCGAAAGGCCTAAGGTGAGTGGGACGAAAAGCCAATGGTACATGGCCGTGAGAGCGAACTGTGCCCTAGACCAATCTACCACACTCATTAAATCATTCATAGTAAGAATATTTAGGTTGTTAAGGATTATAGTTTTTCAATTTAAGGTTTTGTAAGAGCTTCTCGGACGGCTTCGGCTCTTTGAGCATCAGTATCGTATTCGGTCTGTAAAATATCGGGGAAAAAGAACAATTTGAGGACAGCGAAAAAGATTACCAATTTTACAGCAATCAGCAGCCACAACTTACGGCCAACAGTCATAGACCGAAAGCCATCCACATACATCGACAATATTTTATTCAGCCACGTCCGCATCGGCTACTTTAACGTTTGATTTATCATTTTTGTGGGGCATCGGCATCTTGACTTTCAATTCGTCAAAGCCTTTGCCATATACGCCATTGCAATTTGCCTGAGTGACAAATGCTTCGGGATCGATAGATTTTATGATGCGCGAAATAGTAACAGACTCTATTTTTCTGCACATCACAAGCAGTACCTTTACTTCCTGTTTGGAGTACCACCCCATGCCGGACAGGATAGTACATCCACGCCGAGCCTCATTATTGATGGCCGTAGCTATCTCCTGCCATTTCTGAGAGAAGATTGTAAACTGCACCGCCTGGCGATTGGTATTGATCAACATATCGGCCACATAGGACACCAGGAGCAGGACAACAAAGCCATATACGACAAGGTCGATGCGATGGGAAATGAAATAAGACGATGAAATGATGATACAGTCGTTGTAGATCATCGTGCGACCGACGGTAACATTTGTATATTTCGATACCATCGCTGCAATAATATCAGTACCACCCGACGATCCGCCGTGAGTAAAAGCCATGCCTACACCGAGACCGGCCAGGAGTCCGCCTAAAACAATGTTCATGAAAGGTTCGTTTGTCAGCGGCTCGGGGAATAAGGGCTGGAATATACCGACCCATACAGAAATCATAGTAGCACCAAATATAGTACCGAAAACGAATTTTTTACCGACTACTTTGTATGCCACTGCCAACAATGCAAGATTGCAGGCATATTGTGTTATTGCGACTGGAATACCCGTCGTGAGGTATACAATAGTACCAAGACCGGCAAGACCTCCGATTACGACTTTTTCGGGAAGTATAAACGCGCAAAAGCCAAAGGCATACAGAGCCATGGCAAATGAAATAAAGAAATAGTCGCGAGTGATTCGCCAGACATTGTTCTTATTTATCATAACAGGTTCAGACTTTACTTACCGATAAATATTAAAATGCGGATACAAGATCTTCGACTGCAAGGGATTTAAAATTGTCGATAACGACATCCGCTTTGTCAAGTAGTGTATCACGGGCATTGGTTGTTGCCAGAGCCACGACTCTTGCACCAGCGTCCCTGCCGGCCTTGAGTCCTGAATACGAATCTTCAAAAACTATACAATCCTTAGGATCCACACCAAGCGCCTCTGCTCCTTTAAGGTAAGGATCGGGGTGGGGTTTGGAATGTTCAACCTTCGAATCAGTGATAAGAACATCGAAGTATGACATGAACTCAGGCATGCGGCTACGGATAAGATCCATTTTTCGATCGCTGCTGCTTGTGACTATGGCCCTCGGTATACCGGCTTCCTTGAGTTGCTGCAAGAAGTCAATAACACCATCGAACAAAGGATAATCCATAGTATTCTCGTATTCATTGAGCATGGATATGATCGCGTCGTGATCTTCAGGCTTAAAGTAAGTATTGAGAATACGGGGCAGGGTATTGCCTTTGATAACAAGGGCAAAATTAGGTATTCCGGTCGGGAAATGGGATTCGAGATCTTCCCAGATGCCGGTATAAATACCTTCTGTATCTATAAGCACACCATCAAGATCGAAAAGTGCGCCTGAAATTTCTTTAGTTTTCATACTGTTTCCAAATAAATCTTGCTCCGATTGCCTTTGTTTCATCGGGCTTGATTATTTCACAATAAGAACTTTCGCCATCGATGTGTCTTACTTTTACGGCTTCATCAAAATGACATTCGATATGGAATGATATGTCAAAACGTCCTGCAAAATAACGATCGAAGTGATCCATCGACCATTGATTCATCAGTAATTCCACATATCTTACCGTATTGACATGGCGGTTGAAATCGATATCACAATATTTAAAGCGATAATCAACACTGGCGGCCTCATCTCCAAGATTAGGAAGACGAGGAGTTTTATCAATCGGGCAAGGGAGATCTGCAGTAGGGAATGAATCACGCTCGAGCGAGGTAAGATCGGCAACACTCCGGGTAGCAAAATCCATTGCAACCCATATCGTGCGAGCATAGCCAAAAACTTTGCCATTATCGCCTGTAATAACAAAATTACGCTCGCTGAAATGGCGGTTATAGCTCTCGATCCAGGTAGTAAACGAATAATTCTCGTTTATGGATGGCATCGAGTTCATTTCTACGCTCAAGCGACTAAGCACCCAACCGATATTTTGCTTAATTAGAGTGGAGTAGCCTATATTCAAGGCATTGGCATGCTCGGTGGCAACCTCTATTATACGCTCTACCAATAAGGTAAGAGGCATACGACCCTGTGCGTTACTTTCGCCGGCCGTGAGCATATAATGAATAGTAAACGAAACTTTTTTTGCCATATCAGATATTTAATAAACCGTCATTATAAGCCTGTTGGGCTGTAGCGAGACGTTCGGGAGTGCCTATATCATACCAAGAAAACTTTAGGACAGGAGTAAATGCCTTAATACTCAAATCACTGCAGTTTTCAATATAAAAGTCGGTAATACTAAACGGTTTTACCTCTTTGCCACAATATTTATTTATATCCGACAAAATCGATCGTGTAAGACAATGTACACCATCGAAAGCAGCCTGATACAGATCCGCGGTATCAAGCCCGGCAGGACGAACCTGACCGGTTGAATTATTAGTCCATCCTTTAAGCCTCTGCTTTCTGTCGAAGAGGAACTTTCTTGAGGTCTGCCGTTTCTTGTCAACAAGTATGCTTGCGTCGGATTTACCTATGGATCCAAGCATTTCATTGATAGGGAAGTCTGTAATAATATCAGCATTGTGAACGATCAGGAACTCGTTCTTACCAAGATCTACAGAAAGGTGTTCTCTCCACAATTTGACGAGAGCTCCGCCGGTTTCAAGCAAGCAATCGCTTTCGTCGCTAATCGTTATCGTAACCTTGTGTTTGTAGCACTTCAGATATTCAATTACCTGCTCGGCAAAGTGGTGTACATTAACATATATGTGATCGGCACCGGCAGAAACAAGACGGTCAATTACCAAGCCCAAAGCAGTAGTGTCTCCTATAGGCGCCAGAGCTTTGGGATGGTGCTCCGTAAATGGTTTCAGCCGAGTGCCTTTTCCGGCTGCGAAAACAACAGCTTTCATTCTTTCACTTTGAATGTTTGCTCGATATTCTGTTCGCGATGTATCAGTTCTACTTTGACTTTATATTTCTTTGCGATATGCTCGGCGGTGTGCTGCGCACAATAAACCGAACGGTGCTGTCCGCCGGTGCAACCGTAAGAGATCATCAGATTGGTAAAGCCACGCTCGACGTAGCGTTCGATAGTTGCATCGGTAAGTGCATGACAATGTTCCAGGAAAGTGATGACTTCGCCATCATCCTCGAGGAACTGTATTACATTGCTGTCAAGACCGGTAAACTGCTTGTAATGCTCGTATTTGCCGGGATTGTTGATAGCTCGGCAATCGAAGACATATCCTCCGCCATTGCCGGTAACGTCGTTGGGTATTCCTTTTTTATATGCAAAACTGAATACTTTTACTGTAAGACGCTTACGGTCGAGCTCATCTGTAAACTGCTTCAGGTTGACAAGGTTGAGCAAGAGTTCGTTGAGGTAAGGATATTCAGTATACGGTTCGTTGAGCAATGCCCGGAGGTTCGCAATTGCAAAGGGAACACTCTGCATGAAATGTGGTTTTTTCTCGAAATAGCCACGGAAACCATAGGCACCCAAAACCTGAAGCGTACGGAAGAGGACGAAGTGACGTAAGTTGGCAAAAAATTCATCCCGTTCGATATCGAGATATTTTTTTACCGACTCGAGGTAATCATCGAGCAACTCACGGCGCAATCCATCGGGGATGTTTGCCTTAGCCTGCCACAAGAAAGAAGCTACGTCGTAGTAGAAAGGTCCCTTTCGGCCACCCTGGAAGTCGATAAACCAAGGCTCGCCGTCAACGATCATTACATTGCGGCTTTGAAAGTCGCGGTACATGAATGTATCGGTATTGCTGCGCATCAGCACCTTGGCCATGGCCTGAAATCGTCTTCGAGCTTGTCCTCAAGGAACTCGATACCGGTTGCTTTCAGGAAGCAATACTTGAAGTAGTTGAGATCCCACATGATGGAACGCTCGTCGAAACAAACAGCCGGGTAGCATACCGAAAAATCCATTTCTTTCGCACCACCGAACTGTATGTCGGGCAGGCGTTGTATGGTTTTGGCCAATAGATCCTTTTCTGTTGCCGAAAAAGAACGAGTCTGACGACCTTTTTCTATCTCCTTAAAAAGAAGAGAGTCGCCAAGATCAGTCTGGATATATGCCATACGGTCGTCGCTTACTCTAAGAACCGTAGGAACCGGGATACCTTTTTTGCCGAAATGATCAGCCATATATATAAAAGCCTCATTTTCGGGCACCGATGTTCCCAGAACTCCTATTACCGATTCCGACCCGTCGTTTTGGGACAGACGGAAGTAGCGGCGGTTGGAGCCCGAAGACGGCAGTTCGGTCAGCGATTCAGGCAAACGGTTGTAGAGGTCAGCGTAGAGCTTCGACAGTATTGTTGTGTCCATTTGTTAGTTATGTTAGTTGCCCATGTCGGACAAGAACTTAATGCGAACAAGCCGTATTTCTTCTTCAGAGAAACTATCGCCCAGTTCTTTATAAGCATCATTGAGATCTCCGGTGTCACTTGAACGGAAATACTCGAATATATCGTCCTGGTCGTCGGGATCGATAACGTCGTCGATAAAATATTTAATGTTGATACGTGTACCTGAGTGCACGATGGCTTCTATTTCATCAAGCAACTGATCAAAATCGATACCATTTGCAAGGGCGATCTCGTTGAGATCGATTTTACGATCGATAGCCTGAATGATTGCGATTTTCAGTTTGCTCTTGTTGGCAACAGTGCGGACACGCAGATCTTCGGGGCGGTCAATCTCATTTTCCTCGACATAAGTCTTGATGATCTTGATAAATTCTTCGCCATATCGCTTGGCCTTACCCATACCAACACCGGATATATTGGCCAGTTCCTCAATAGTGATGGGATAAGTAGTCGCCATAGCCTCGAGCGAAGGATCCTGGAAAATGACGAAGGGCGGTAAGTTGAGGCCCGACGCGATCTTACGTCGCAAAGATGTGAGGATAGAGAACAGCTCGGGGTCGGCAGCACAACCGGCGCCATTGGGCAGCGGCTCTTCTTCGCTCAGTTCATCATTATACTCTGCGTCTTCTACAATTTTAAACGACACAGGCTCTTTGAGGAATTTCTTACCTTTCTTAGTCAGTTTCAGAACGCCGTAATTTTCTACGCCACGTTCGATGTATCCGGATATTATAGCCTGCTGAATAACGGTATTGATGTATTTCGGACTTGAACCGCCGGCACAACCGAAGACTTCGAGTTCTTCGTGACCATAGGAGCGAACGTCGCTTGTAGCGCGGCCAACCATTACATCAACTACATAGTCAGTTTTAAACTTTTCTTTCAATGCGGCAATAGTTTCCAACGCCGCTGACAAATCATCCTTAGCTTCCACTTGTTTTTTGGGATTGAGACAGTTGTCACAGTTCCCGCAATTTTCCTTCTCGAAGTTTTCGCCAAAATAATGTAAGAGAGTTTTACGCCTGCACAACGAAGACTCGGCATAGGCAGCAGTCTCGACAAGTAGCTGACGACCTATTTCCTGTTCGTTGATCGGTTTACCCTGCATAAATTTCTCCAGTTTCTGGAGATCCTTGCGCGAATAGAAAGTAAGACATACACCTTCGCCGCCATCGCGACCGCTTCGACCTGTTTCCTGATAATAGCCTTCCAATGACTTGGGAATATCATAATGTATCACAAATCGGACATCGGGCTTATCGATACCCATGCCAAACGCTATCGTAGCGACGATGACATCGACCTGTTCCATCAGGAAAGCGTCCTGGTTTGCAGATCTGGTAACAGGATCCATGCCGGCGTGATAGGGCAGTGCACGGATATTATTTACTCTTAGCAACTCGGCTAATTCTTCTACTTTCTTACGCGAAAGACAATATATAATGCCGGATTTACCGGGGCGTTGTTTTATGAAACGAATTATGTCGCGATCGGTATTGTTCGTCTTCTGTCGGATCTCGTAATAGAGATTCTCTCTGTTGAACGACGACTTGAAGATCGCGGCATCAGCCATAGCGAGATTCTTCTGTATATCATGCTGCACCTTTGGGGTGGCAGTCGCAGTAAGGGCTATTACCGGTCGAGAACCTATCTCGTTAATAATAGGTCTGATTCTGCGATATTCGGGGCGGAAATCGTGGCCCCATTCAGATATACAGTGAGCTTCGTCGACTGCATAGAAGGAAATGCGAACTGTTTTAAGAAATTCTATATTTTCTTCTTTGGTTAAAGACTCCGGAGCAACATAAAGCATTTTAGTCGCTCCTGACACAATATCAGCTTTTACCTGATCAATAGCCGATTTGGTCAAGGAAGAATTGAGGAAATGAGCGATGCTGTCGTTTTCACTGAAATTACGCATCGAGTCAACCTGATTCTTCATCAACGCGATCAACGGAGAAATGACGATCGCAGTGCCGTCACTTATCAGTGCCGGGAGCTGGTAACACAGTGATTTACCACCACCCGTAGGCATGATGACAAAGGTATCCCTTCCCGACAGTAGGCTTTCGATTATAGCCTCTTGATTGCCTTTGAATTTATCAAATCCAAAGTGCAGTTTCAAAGCACCGGTCAAGGTCAATTCGTCTGTAATCATGCTGTATCAGTGTTGATTATCGGTTATTTATGATCTGTAATTAATTATACTGCTTTTGCGTCGAAATGCGCATCTTTCAATTGCTTGTCGCAGAATTCAGGAGTCACTACAAACGTATCGGGTTTGTCGGTAGGAATATCATACATTGCGTTCATAAGGATAGTCTCCACGATCGAGCGCAGACCTCGGGCTCCGAGCTTATACTCTATAGCTTTGTCAACTATATAATCAAGAGCCTCGGGCTGCCATTCGAGCTTGACGCCGTCCATAGCCATCAGCTTGGTATACTGACGGGTAATGGCGTTTTTAGGCTCGACAAGTATACGACGCAGAGCATCACGATCGAGAGGCAACAAATGGGTCAATATCGGCAGTCGGCCTATGATCTCGGGGATAAGGCCGAATGTACGCAGATCCTGAGGCGCTACATGACGCATGAAGTTGTCGCGCTCGATACGACGCGATTCCTGATCGGTGGAGAATCCGACAAAACTTGTATTGAGACGATGTGCGATAGCCTGCTCGATGCCTTCGAATGCGCCGCCGCAGATAAAGAGTATATTCTTTGTATCGACGGCGATCATCGGCTGCTCGGGATGCTTGCGTCCGCCTTGGGGCGGAACATTAACCACAGAGCCTTCGAGGAGCTTCAACAAGCCTTGCTGAACGCCTTCGCCACCAACATCACGGGTAATCGAAGGATTATCTCCCTTACGGGCGATCTTGTCGATCTCGTCGATGAAGACAATGCCACGTTCGGCTCGTTTGACGTCGTAGTCGGCGACCTGGAGTAAACGGGTCAGCAGACTCTCGATATCCTCGCCTACATAACCGGCTTGTGTGAGCACAGTAGCGTCGACGATTGTAAAAGGCACATCAAGTATCTTTGCTATAGTACGGGCAATAAGGGTCTTACCGGTGCCGGTTGGGCCAACCATTATAATATTGCTTTTTTCGATCTCTACGCCGTCGTTATCCTCGGGCTGATCAAGCCTCTTATAATGATTGTATACGGCAACCGAGAGATATTTTTTAGCCTGATCCTGACCTATTATATATTGGTCAAGATAGTCTTTTATCTCTGCCGGGGTAGGTATTTTCTTCAGTTTCTCAGGCTCGGCCGACAAGTCGGGATTCGTCTTGCGATGCTTGGCCCTTGCACGCATGGCAGCGCCATTGCTATCGTCGGGCTCAGGCATCATGCCGAGCATAGTAGCCGCCGTCTCGAGGCAGTCGATACAGATACCCGCATCTTCGCCCGGCGACGGCAGTATGGTTGCTCCCTGCGATTCCGTGCGGCCACAGAAACTGCAGTGCAATTCATTAATTTTCTTCTTAGCCATTATCTGACGAACTTATTTTTTGGCTTTAACAAGGATACGGTCGATCATACCATAATCGAGAGCTTCCTGTGAAGTCATCCAGTAATCACGGTCGGAATCGCGTTCAACCTTATCGAAGGGCTGTCCGGAATGTTCGGCTATGATGTTATAGAGTTCGTCTTTAAGTTTCTTGATTTCGCGAGCTGTGATTTCGATATCACTTGCCTGACCCTGAGCTCCGCCCATGGGCTGGTGTATCATCACGCGCGAATGACGCAAGGCAAAACGTTTACCTTTTTCTCCGCTAACGAGAAGTACTGCGGCCATAGAAGCGGCCATGCCGGTGCAGAGTGTCGATACGTCGGACGACACATATTGCATGGTATCGTATATACCAAGGCCTGCATATACGGAGCCACCAGGGCTGTTGATATAGATAGAAATGTCTTTACCGGGGTCTGTGCTGTCGAGGTAAAGCATCTGAGCCTGTATTACGTTTGCTGTATAGTCATTGACTTCGGTGCCAAGGAAAATGACACGATCCATCATAAGACGCGAGAATACATCCATCTGAGCCACATTGAGCTGACGCTCCTCTATAATCGTAGGATTGATATAGGAAGCGACAGGGCTTGCTGCTCGTGATGTATAATCACAATATTGATCAAGTGCAAGACCGTTCATACCAAGGTGGCGAACGGCATAGTTACGAAAATCGTTATTGGTCATAAATATATTTTATATTCGAAAGCGCTTGATGCGCGGTTTTTCTTGTTCAAAATTAAGTAAAATTTCTTACTCACACAAATTATTTTATTCTCAGGAAGTATTTTTTTTGAAAGAAGCCGTAACTTTGCATTTGAAAAAATATGTAAGTATGGAAGAACCCGAACATCGATATAATCCGATGCAAACAATAAAGCGCCGCTTTTTTGCCTTGCGCAATGGCATCGTAGCAGATGTCCTGCGACGAGCAGGCTCGCCATATAAAGTAATTTTCGGCCTGAATCTGCCTCAGATAGTCGAAATAGCCTCGGAGCGTGAACCTTCGCGCGAGATGGCAGAAGCATTGTGGGCCAATAATACGACAAGAGAAAGCGCGCTATTAGCGCCGATGCTTATGCCTCGTGACACTTTTACCGAGGAGGATGCACGACGCTGGATAAGCACCGTACCAGACCAGGAGGCAGCAGACATTCTGTGCCATCGGCTTTTGCGTCATTTGCCATACGCATGCACTCTCGCCGACAGTTTGAGCGACGGCGACGGGCTTGAATTGTATACAGGCATACGACTTGCCGTAAACTTCGTGTATACGAAACCGGCCGAGGCTTACGCCATTGCAAACAAAGTTTTAGAGAGAAAGAAATCTGACATATCCGTGCGATTGGCAACACAAATCATTACGGAGGTCAACGAACTCAATCTGCTATGATTATTTTAGTTGCACGAGTCATCAAATTTTAGTAACTTCGCAACTTAGAAAAAATTTACTATACTCGAGAATGTTGATTATAGGCATAGCCGGTGGTACCGGATCAGGAAAAACTACGGTGGTAAACAAAATTATAAACAGTTTACCGGCCGGAGAAGTGGCAGTCATGCCCCAGGACTCATATTATAAAGACTCAAGTCATATACCGCCCGAAGACCGTCAGAAGATCAACTTCGACGAGCCTGCTGCCATTGAATGGACTTTGCTCGTGGAGCATCTTAAGGAGTTGAAAGAAGGCAAAACAATACAGATGCCGACGTATTCATATCTAACATGCACCCGTCAGGAAGAAACCGTAGAGGTCAATCCAAGCGATGTCGTGATAGTAGAAGGCATTCTCGTTTTAACCGATCCGGTTCTGCGCGATATGCTTGATATAAAGGTTTTTGTAGATGCCGATCCGGATGATCGTCTGATCCGTGTTATTGCTCGCGACTGCATAGAACGCGGCCGTACACCCGAACTTGTGATCAACCGCTATCAGGACGTACTCAAACCGATGCACTGCCAGTATATCGAGCCTTCTAAGCGCTATGCCGACCTTATAATACCTCAAGGCGGCAGCAACACAGTGGCTATCAACCTTCTTACCGACTACATCGAAAGCCGTCTGCATCATGGCAGATGCGTGCGAGGTGTCAACACCGCCAATATTTAAATCATGGGTATCAACTGGCAACGCAAAAACAGCGACGAAACACAGCAGGAAATGCCTTCCCCTTTTGCTCCACTGACAGACCGCCGACCCGACGAGACTCAGCAGGATCAGAACATTGAGCTTGTTGCGGAAGAAGAGAAAATTATCGTTGACACACCGGCTGTTGATGATAAAATGGTACTTCGAACCGACAACCTTGTCAAAAAATATGGCAAACGTACTGTTGTAAACCATGTATCGATCGATGTAACCCAGGGCGAGATCGTAGGCCTGTTAGGCCCCAATGGAGCCGGCAAGACAACGACATTCTACATGACCGTAGGACTGATCGAACCCAACGAAGGCCAAATATTCCTCAACGACCTGAATATCACAAAGTTCCCCGTATATAAACGAGCTCAAAACGGTATCGGTTATCTGGCTCAGGAAGCCTCCGTGTTCCGCAAGATGAGCGTAGAGGATAATATACGTTCGGTGCTTCAGATGACTCCAATGACAAAAGAGGAGCAGCGCGATAAACTTGAAAGCCTTATCGAAGAATTCCGTCTGCAAAAGGTGCGTAAAAACCTCGGCGACCAACTGTCCGGCGGCGAACGCCGACGAACTGAAATAGCGCGATGCCTGGCGATCAACCCCAAGTTTATCATGCTTGACGAACCCTTTGCCGGTGTCGACCCTATCGCCGTAGAGGACATCCAGTCGATTGTATACAAACTTAAAGACAAGAATATCGGTATCCTCATTACCGACCACAATGCTCAGGAAACTCTTCGAATCACAGATCGAGCCTATCTGCTTTTCGAAGGCCGAATCCTTTTCCAAGGCACAAGCGAAGAGTTGGCCGAGAACCAGACAGTGCGCGAGAAGTATCTCGGACGAGACTTTGTGTTCTACCGCAAGCGACTTGACTCGTCTAATCTTTAATCGCACTCAGCTACCAATTAATAAATCAATTAACAAAAACATATATGTCAGAAGAAAACGCAACTCTCGAAAACGACAAGCCTCAAGGGCTTAGCTTTGTAGAAGAAGAAGTTTACAACGATCTGCGTGCCGGCAAGAATGGCGGCAGACTCAATACACGTTTTCCGCCAGAACCCAACGGCTATCTCCATATCGGCCATGCCAAAGCTATCTGCATGGATTTCGGAGTCGCCGAAAAATTTGGCGGCACTTGCAACCTGCGTTTCGACGACACCAACCCGGTAAAAGAAGATGTGGAATATGTCGATTCAATCCGCGAAGATATCCACTGGCTCGGATTTGACTGGGGCGACCGCGAATACTATGCCTCGGACTATTTCCCCCAGCTTTTCGACCTGGCCGTGCGCCTGATCAAGGAAGGCAAGGCCTATGTCGACGACCAGACCAGCGAAGAAATCGCCGCTCAGAAAGGCACACCGACAGAACCCGGTCAGAATAGCCCGTATCGCAGCCGCACCCCCGAGGAGAACCTCGACCTGTTCATGCGCATGAACGCGGGCGAGTTCGAGGAAGGAGCCCGAGTGCTCCGTGCCAAAATCGACATGGCATCGCCCAACATGCACTTCCGCGACCCCATCATGTATCGCATCATCAAGACTCCCCACCACCGCACCGGCACAAAGTGGAAGGTCTACCCGATGTATGACTTCGCCCACGGCCAGAGCGACTATTTCGAGGGTGTGACCCACTCGATCTGCACGCTCGAGTTCGTGCCTCACCGTCCGCTCTACGAATATTTCGTCAAAGAGCTCGCCGACGAAAGCTACTGCCCGCGCCAGATTGAGTTCAACCGCCTCAACCTCACCTACACCGTGATGAGCAAGCGCAAGCTTCTGCAGCTCGTCAAGGAAGGCCTCGTGGCCGGATGGGACGATCCCCGCATGCCGACTATCTCGGGCATGCGCCGCCGCGGTTATACACCCGCTTCGATCCGCAATTTCATCGACACTATCGGCTACACCAAATATGAGGCTCTCAACAGCGTGAGCCTGCTCGAGCATGCCGTGCGCGACGATCTCAACCGTATCGCCACACGCGCGATGGCCGTGATCAATCCGGTAAAACTTATTATCGACAATTACCCCGAAGATCTGGTAGAGACCGTATCGATGGAAAATAACCCGGAAGAAGAGGGCAGTGGAGTACATGAAATGCCTTTCTCGCGCGAATTATACATCGAGCGCGAGGACTTTATGGAGAATCCACCCAAGAAATTCTTCCGTCTCGCCCCCGGGCAGGAGGTACGTCTAAAAGGCGCATACATCATTAAAGGAACAGACAATATCGAGCGCGACGCCGATGGCAATATAACAGCTATCCACTGTACATACGATCCTGAGAGCCGTAGCGGTCTTCCCGGCGCAGCACGCAAGGTAAAGGGTACACTCCACTGGGTATCGGCAGCTCACGCTATCGATGCAGAGGTGCGCCTCTACGATCGCCTGTTCAATGTAGAGAATCCGGCAGCCGAGCCCAACCGCGATTTCCGTGAAATGCTCAATCCGGCATCACTCACAGTTGTCAGCCACGCCAAGCTCGAGCCGTTCATCATCGAAAATGCTGAAAAAGGCAAGAAGTTCCAGTTCCAGCGTATCGGATATTTTACACCGGACTACGATTCAACGCCCGAGCATCCCGTGTTCAACCGCACTATAGCTCTCAAAGACACATGGGAGAAAGTGCAGAAGAATAGCTGATTTGCCCATGGACAACGAACGTAATCCACGCGAAGAAATATACCAACGATTCATCAAATCACTGGCACAACCGGTAAATCAAAGATATTTCGACGAGGACGAACTCGTCGATATCTTTGATTATGCAGGAGATCTCCAGGATGATTATGTGCAGCTTGAAGTGCTGCTATGCGGCGCCCGGCTCTATCCCGAAAGTGTAGGGTTGAGCGAGCGCAGACTTCTGTTTTATCTCGACACTTCCGAGGATGATACCGACCAGCGCACTGAGGCTGCGGCAAAGTATCTTGCCGACAACCCGGACGTATCATCGGCTCTCTTCGACATTGCCAGGATGGAAACCAATCCCGGCGACGATCCTGAGGCATCGCTCGAATACATATTGCATCAATACGACTCGTTCGGAGATGAAGAAACAATACGTTTTGTAGATCTCGCAATAGATTTAGGTCAATACAAGTGGCTGGTTGATCATCTTGACGAAATATCGGCAAAGGTACCCTATAAGCCTACATTGTTATACGAGATCGCCCGGGAGGCCGACAGCCGCTATGACAACGAGACACTAATCCATGCGGCCGACGGACTGATCGAGGCCGAACCGTTTACTGTAGGATACTGGATCATGTTGTTCCGAGGCCAGGCTCGACTTGACCGTCGCGATGATGCCCGTACGACATACGATTCGGCCAAAGCACTTGCCGCAGATGATCCTGAGGCGATGCTCGGTATTGCTGACACTGTATACACATCGGCTCCTTATCTTTTAGGGGATATGGCTGAGACACTGCAAAGCATCAAAGACCAGCATCCCGACGATTTCAACTACACCGATGCCTATTGTGCAATGCTTGTGCAGATGGGCAATATGAGCAGCGCGATCAACGAGATAAAAGCTTACCTCGACCGCAAGCCCGAGAATGTAAGAGCAATGCGTCAGTTGCTGATGTGCAATGCAGCCGACAGTTCGGACTATATCGAACGGTTCTTCGCAGTAGCCGATGCCGAAGCTATCGCCGAGCTCGATATCGAATCGCTTGCACAAGGATTAAATATGCGAGGCGCAATGCGATCGGTAAACGCCCTGATAGGAGCTCTTGATGAGACTCAGAGCATGGCAGAGCCTTATTACTCAATGTGGATGGAGGCGCTGTTTGCACTGGGTAAATATGATAAGGTAATCGAGCTTGGACAGCGACAGGATGTGCTTGAAAGCACTATGCAGATGCCGCTTAAAGGTGCATCATTAGCCTACGCTTATACTGTGGCTCTGCTCAAAAAGAGCAGATACGACGAAGCAAAGGCATTTGCAGACAAGATGCAGCCGTTTTTCCAAAGCACATTACCCGATGTCCCCCTGCCTCTACGCATGGCCATAAACAGCTATATGTCGCTGATCCCTAAGATCGACAATCATCGCGATGACAAACTGTACTGGGAATATTACGATCCTCTGAGCTACGATAAATTCTAAATAAACGAGCCGGATCTTTTAATAAGGTCCGGCTCGTTTATTATATAGAAGTTCAATTTATTTATCCGTGGCGAAATATTTCCAAAGGGGAGCGGCCATCATTGCCTGCTTTATTTCGCCATCGGCGAGCAGACGATAGAGTTCGTCGCGACTTACAATGCGTACTGCAATATCTTCGGTCGCATCGAGGTGTTGGTTGCTATCTATTTTCTTAACTCCGTCGGCCACAAAACAATAACACCAGTTTGAAGAAGTACTCGAGTTTGGGGCCAGCTTGGCAAGAAGAGTCCAACGGCCACCACCGAAGCCTGTTTCTTCGAGGAGCTCGCGACGAGCACCGTCAAGAGGAGTTTCGCCTTCGTCGACGCACCCTGCACACAACTCTATTGACACCTCGCCGATGCCATGACGATATTGCTCTACAAGAACATAATTGCCATCAGTAGTACGGGCTATGACATTTACCCATGTCGGGTACTCAAGCACGTAATATTCGGGGTGTTCTCTTCCGTCGGGGAGCTGTACACGTTCACGGCGTACTGTGAGCCACGGACGGCGCATCACATACTCCGAATCGATTACTCGCCATTTCTTAATCCGGTGTTGCATAAATTATTTATTTTACAATTATTTTGGTCGTAGTATCGCCTTTACGACAGATATAAACGCCTTTATCTGTAGGCTTTCCGGCAAGTTTGATGCCTTCAAGACTATAATATTCAGCAACGGTGTCGACCTTTATTTCATCTATACCGACGTTTATACCGACTTTCTTGCGTATGGTATATTTGGCGACACCTCTCATGTTGGTCAGAGTATAGAAACTGAGGCCATCTTTCACATCCTTATCGGCATGGATCGCCATTGGCTTGGCATTATGTTTGTAATAAGGTGCAAACGATTCTTCTTGGCTGCTATATGGCATGCTCTCCGATCCAAGAGTCCATAAATGAACTGATGAGGCAAGAGAATTAGGATAATCCGGCAAATAAGCCACGCCATATTTAGCAGGCGCAAAACCGGAACCATAGAGCATGAAGTGTTTACCATCGAACTCCACGATATCAAGGCCCGAACCATGTTTGTTTTCGATATTGCCGTCGAAGCTGCTTATCACCTTGCTTATGCCGCTATCATCGATTGAACACATGGTCGGAGTGGTGTAATTATATTCTGTGTCATCAGATGCATCATAAGGCATCGATGCATCGTAAAATATAACACGATCCTCGCCAACGGGAATACCGACGCCTGCACTATATTTTTCAGAGGCACAAGCTATAGGGTTCTTTGATTCTTCGCTGCCGTCGTAATACCACTCGGCGTAGCCCCATGTGCTCAGGGAGTTTACATCAGCGCCTTTCTTTATGCGTGCTATCACTCGGAATTTGTCGTCGTTGAGGCTACCGGAGATCCAAACTTCGTCGGTAAACCAGTCATCAATCAGGTTTAGGTTAATAACCTTTGTAGCTTTAGCCTTACCGTTCTTTATTTCGATAGGAACGATTGTAAAGGGATTTGTATCGCTCCATTTATGCGACGCATAGGAGCTAAAGAAAGGAGTACCTTCGCTATCTGTTCCGACGAAATAAAAAGCTGCCGGTTTCAGATCTAAGCCTGTATAATCAACTTCTATAAAGCCTTTCTTTTCAGTTCCTTCCGAATCGTAAAATTCCAGGAAAGCATTACCCGGATTGATCTCAGTCCTTTTGTTATAATAAACTATGCCTTCGTGGACGAAGATGTTTGTGGGTCGTGCCGATATGTTGGAACCTTCGTAAAGGGCATCCGGTTCGAGCCAGTCACAGTTAATTGTATAGGTGTCGGCACCTATTTTTACTTCCTGATAGCTCATGCCGTCAGGACTTGCTCCGCTGACTGCAAATGCAGTCAGCAGGCAGAGGGATGCAGTAAGTTTTAGTTTCATGGGATAGATTATGTAATTGAGTATAAGTTAGCGAGCGTTTTTATTCTACGTAAAGTACAAGTCCTTTTAAATATTCCCCCTCCGGATGATATATATTAACCGGATGATCTGCCGGTTGTGTCAACTGGTGCAAAATACGCACACGGCGTCGGCTCTGCGCCGCAGCACTGAATACAGCGAGGCGGAATTGCTCCTTATTCACAGCCTGCGAACACGAGAATGTGAAAAGTATACCGCCGGGGGCGATCTTCTCGAATGCCTTGGCATTGAGTCGACGATAACCTTGCAACGCATTATGCAGTGCGCTTCGATGCTTGGCAAAGGCCGGTGGGTCAAGGATGATAAGATCGTGACGGTTCTGCTCCATTGCATCAAGATATTTGAATGCATCGGTAGCTATCGCCTCATGACGGTCTGTTCCGGGGAAATTCAGCTCCACATTTGCTTCGGTCAATGATATAGCTTTGGCCGACGAATCAACGGATGTGACATGACGCGCCTCGCCGCTTAAAGCATAGACTGAAAAACCGCCCGTGTAGCAGAACATATTAAGCACATCGCGACCGCGGCTATAACTTTTCAACAAAGATCTGTTGTCACGCTGATCAACAAAAAATCCCGTCTTCTGACCTTTGAGCCAGTCGATACGGAATGTAAGTCCGTTTTCGAGGGCTGTATCGTGATTGTAAGCGCCTATCAGATAATCATTCTGAGGATCGAGACGAGCCTTATAGGGCAGGGTGGTATCTGATTTATAATATACATTTTTGACGCCTAAATTTGCAGCAACGAGTTGTTCGGCTATGATCTCACGGGCATAGTGCATGCCGGGAGAATGAGCCTGCATGACAGCAGTATCGCCGTATACATCGACTACAAGACCCGGCAAAAAATCGCCCTCACCATGGATCAGACGGAAGGCATCGGTATCTGTACGGGGCAAATTCAAAGCCTTGCGAAGAGCAGCAGCCTGTTCTATGCGTTTGCTGTAGAATGTGGCGTCAATTTCCTCGTCGGCATCAAACGACAGCATACGCACTGCGATGCTACCGATCTGAAAGTGGCCTGTACCTATTATTCGGCCGTCGTTAGCAGCGACTTTGACCAGATCGCCTTCTTCTATTCCGTCATTTCCGGGCTCGGGCATGTGAGTCAACGCGCCCGAGAACACCCAGGGATGGAAGCGGTCGAGAGAATCTTCTTTACCGCGCTTTAGTTTTAGCGTTTTCATTTTATAAAGAATCGGTATATGTCATTGCCGTTGGCATAGACGAGTAATAAAATAAGGAAGAAGAAACCACATGTATTGGCAATTTCAAGGAAACGGTCAGACGGTTTGCGACGGGTAACCATTTCGACGAGGAGGAACAATGTGTGTCCGCCATCAAGACCGGGGATAGGTATGATGTTCATGAATGCCAAAATAATCGACAGGAACGCAGTGATCTGCCAGAAAGAATACCAATTCCAATCGTTGGGGAAGAGATCGCCGAGCGTACCGAATCCTCCCAAGCTCTGGGCTCCTTCTTTTGTAAAGACGAGTTTGAGAGACGATACATAACTTGTGAGGCGATCGGTACCGATCTCCCAACCACGAGGCACGGATTCAAAAAAGTTGTAATGAACTTTCTGACGGTCGAAAATTTCAAATGGACTTAGCATCTGAATGCCTATTTTACCGGCATCCGAAACGGCAAGCGACACAATTGTATCACCCGAAGCCTTGCGCTGTAGATTTGCTTGTACGGTCTGTCCTTTAAGCTGCTGGAGTGTAGGCAAAAATTCTGTAATAGAAGGGACTGGTATACCGTTGAGCGCAGTAATATGATCACCGGCCATAATACCGGCATCTTCGGCCGGCTCACCGGGCATAGTTTTAGCCACATATACCGGCACACGCATAGTCATTGGCATATAATCCTTGCCCTTGGTTGCGATCTGTCGGATAAGCTCATCGGAGATAGTGATAACCGTGTCACGTCCATCGCGCACGATTCCGACTTTAGCGCCCGGCTGTATCATGTCCCACTGCAAAGAATAATCGGTAGCATCCATCTGCTTGCCGTTAAGACTCACGAGACGGTCGCCATTGCGGAAACCTGCATCCTGCATTTCTGTGCTGAAGTCCATACCTTCGGTCATAGCCTGCAAGGGAACCACATCGTCGCCCCAATGGAAGGCTATACCTATGTAGATACAAATAGCCAGAACGAAATTGAGAACCACACCGGCTACCATGACACACAGACGTTGCCATGCCGGCTTCGAACGCAATTCCCACGACTGAGGTTCCGACTCAAGATCACCGGCGTCCTTGGTTTCGTCAATCATACCGGCGATATCGCAATAACCGCCTAATGGCACCCAGCCGAGGCCATAAATCGTATCGCGCCAAGTAGGTTTAGCACCTTCTTCGGCCGGATGTGGCTTTCCAACTTTCAATGTGGTAACAGCCTGAGGAGCGCCGTCGCTTTTGTTTGAAGCAATTACTTCGAGTGTACCCTTACGCGGATCATAACGCAGCAGCGAAAACCAGGGGTTAAAAAAGAGATAGAACCGGTTTACCTTGACACCGAATATACGGGCAAAGATATAGTGGCCAAATTCATGCACAGTAACAAGCACTACCAGTGCCAGTATGAGCTGTGCCGCTTTTATAAGAATAACCATAATCAATTAATATTGGAAACTAAATCCTGTGCGACTCTACGTGACTCGTCGTTTGTAGCCACATAATCGTCGAATGTCGGATTGCTGATGTATTGCACTCTGTCGAGTGTAGATGTTATTACACGGTAAATATCATTAAAACCTATCGAATCGCGCAGGAAAGCCGCAACTGCGATCTCGTTGGCGGCATTGATCACACATGCCGAGTTGCCTTTGCGCTCGAGGGCGTAATGGGCGAATTTCAAGCACGGGAATCGTTCTGTATCCGGTTTCTCGAAGGTCAGTGTGGCAAAATCTTCAAGGCGGAGAGGAGAGGCAGCACCGGCAAGACGGCAATTCTGACCAAGTGCATAAGCTATAGGCAGTCGCATGTCGGGTACACCGAGCTGTGCTTTTATAGCTCCGTCGGCATACTCTACCATAGAATGAACGATAGACTGAGGATGCACCACGGCTTCGATTTTCTCCGGCTCGATATGGAAGAGATGATGAGCTTCGATTATTTCAAATGCTTTATTGAGCATAGTAGCCGAGTCAATAGTAATCTTGGCACCCATATTCCAATTTGGGTGCTTGAGGGCGTCGGCTGCCTTTGCCCCGGCTATACGCTCGGGAGTCCATGTGCGGAACGGGCCGCCAGAAGCTGTGATCAAAAGACGGCTGATGTTTTTCGGATCTTCTCCGGCAAGACACTGAGCTATAGCTGAATGTTCGGAGTCGATAGGGAAGAGTTTCGACTTCGAATCGGCGAGCAAAACGTTTATCAGATCTCCGGCCACAACAAGTGTCTCCTTATTGGCCAGGGCTATGTCTTTGCCGGCCTTAATAGCGTTGATCGTCGGAATAAGTCCGCTGTAACCTACAGTCGCGGTCACGACTGTATCTATATCGTCGGCTGTAGTCGCCTCCGCCAGAGCCATGTCTCCGGCCAATGCCTTTATACCCAATGGCTCAAGCTCCTGCCGCAGCACAGGCAACAATTCTTCATGCCCAATAATGGCAATCCGGGGACGGAACTGCTTTGCAAGCGCTATCAGGTCGTTGACACGAGATCCGGCCGACATTACGGTTACCGAATAACGTTCGGGGCAACGATGTACTATATCAAGAGTCTGACGCCCGATACTGCCGGTGGCGCCAAGAACTGCTAATCTTTGTTTGTTTTCCAATTCGTTCGGTTTTTATAGCGCAAATTTAATCATAAACGCCCGAACAGACAAATTTTGATAGTCCTAAGTAATATTTATTGCATAAAGAAAACCGCCTCTACCGCAGATAGCGATGGAGGCGGATATATGAGAGTAGGGTATTATCAGATGCCGAGGTGCTGTTTTACGCGATCGATCTTAGCGAGAGCGTCGCGGTTGCAGCGGTCGTAGTCGGCTTCGTTAGCCATCTTGTCGTGAACTTCGATGTAGAATTTGATTTTGGGTTCTGTTCCCGAAGGACGGATCGACACCTTGGTGCCGTCTTCTGTAAAGTACTGGAGTACGTTAGAGGTGGTGGGGAAGTCCATCTTGGTAACTTTACCTGTACGAGTGTCGGTGCAGTTGAGGTCGGCGTAATCTTTTACAAGTATTACGGGGCTGCCATCAATATGTTTGGGAGGATTAGCACGGAAGTTGATCATCATCTTCTGTATCTCCTCAGCACCGGTCTTACCGGGACGTACTACGCTGACGCCTTCTTCGTGGCTATAACCGTTCTTGAGATAGATCTCCTGCAACATTTTGTTGAAGTCGAGGCCACGGTCTTTAGCCCAAGCGCATATTTCAGCCATAAGGGAAATGGCAGAAACAGAGTCTTTGTCGCGGCAGAAGTCTTCGGCAAGGAAGCCATAGCTTTCTTCGCCGCCACCAAGATAGCGTGCAGTGCCTTCGAGGTCGCGGATTACAGCGGCAATCCATTTGAAGCCGGTGTAGCAGTCGTACATCTTGATGTTCTGGTTGTCGGCGATCGCCTTGATAGTCTCGGTGGTAACGATGGTCTTCACTACATATTCGTTGCCTTTGAGACGGCCGAGCTCGCGGTTGCGGAGCATGATGTAGTTGAGGAGAATCATCACGATCTGGTTGCCGTTGATGAGCTGGTATTCGCCGTTGTTGTCGCGGATAACGCAGCCGATACGGTCGGCGTCGGGGTCGGAAGCCACAACGAGGTCGGCATCCACTTCCTTAGCCTTGGCGATAGCCATTGCCATAGCCGAGGGATTCTCGGGGTTGGGCGAGTCTACAGTGGGGAAATCTCCGCTGGGGACGTCCTGCTCGGGAACATTGATTATGTTTGTAAAACCGTAGTTACGCAGCGATTCGGGCACAAGTTTAACACCGGTACCGTGAATAGGTGTGTAAACGATCTTAAGATCGGCATGACGTTTGATCACTTCGGGATCGAGTGAGAGAGTCTTGATCGCAGCAAGGAAAGCATCGTCGATCGACTTGTCAAGGATCTGAATAAGAGCAGGGTTACCCTCGAACTTGATGTCGCGTACGCTCTTAATGCGGTTTACATTATCGATGATATTGACATCGTGGGGTGCGATAATCTGTGCACCATCGCTCCAGTATGCCTTATATCCGTTGTACTCCTTGGGGTTGTGACTTGCTGTAATGTTCACTCCGCTCTGAGCGCCGAGATGACGGATAGCGAACGAAAGTTCGGGAGTAGGCTGGAATGATGGGAAGAGATACACCTTGATGCCGTTGGCAGAGAAGATATCGGCAACAATTTCAGCAAATTTGCGGGAGTTGTTGCGTACATCGTGACCAACGACAACGCTGATCTGAGGCATATCGGGAAATGCTTCCTTCAAATAGTTGGCAAGACCCTGAGTAGCAGCACCTACAGTGTAGATATTCATACGGTTGGAGCCTGCGCCCATAATACCGCGAAGGCCACCTGTGCCGAATTCGAGATCTTTATAGAACGATTCGATAAGTTCTGTCTTGTCGTCGGCGTCGAGCATGCGGCGCACTTCGGCTTTTGTTTCCTCATCGTAGCCGTCGCCCAGCCAAGTCTGAGCTTTAGCAGTTACCTGAGCGAGAAGTTCCTGGTTTTCCATGTTTTGAGTTAGCTATATTGAGTATTATTTGTATTGTCTGTCAGCAAAGATAAGACTTTGCTGACAGATATACAAATTTAAACCAGTCAGGGTTTGCTTATAATTGTATTTTTAAACAAGTTTATAAGAAACCGATCAACCTTTGATGATGTCTTTGCCTGTCATTTCCTTCGGCTGGGGCATGCCCATGATGTGGAGCAACGAAGGAGCGACGTCGGCAAGAATACCGTTTTCAGTTGTGGCGTTCTTGTCTTCGGTCACATATACAAACGGTACAGGATTGAGTGAATGAGCTGTGTTGGGAGTACCGTCGGTATTAACGGCATTATCGGCATTGCCATGGTCGGCAATGATGATAACCTCGTAATTGTGCTTCTTAGCAGCTTCAACAGTATCGTGTAGACAGGTATCGAGAGTTTCGATCGCTTTCTGAATGGCCGGATAAATACCGGTATGGCCTACCATATCGCCGTTAGCATAATTTACAACGATGAAATCGTATTTTTCGGTATCGATAGCCTCTACAAGTTTATCCTTTACCTGATAAGCGCTCATTTCGGGCTGCAAATCGTAAGTTGCCACCTTGGGCGAGGGTACGAGGATACGGTCTTCGCCGGGGAAGGCAGCCTCACGACCTCCGTTGAAGAAGAAGGTAACATGTGCATACTTCTCTGTTTCGGCGATATGGAGCTGCTTCTTGCCCTGATCGCTGAGGTATTCGGCCAAAGTGTTTTTTACATCTTCTTTGTCGAATAGGATGTGTACACCCTTAAACGAGGAGTCGTAGGGTGTCATGCAATAGTACTGAAGTCCGGGGACAGTATGCATACCTTCTTCGGGCATGTCGTGCTGTGTGAGGACTTCGGTGAGTTCCTTAGCGCGGTCGTTGCGGTAGTTGAAGAAAATTACGCAGTCGTCGGGTTTGATTGTGCCGTCGACAGTCGAGTTGTTGATGGGCTTGATAAACTCGTCGGTCACGTCGTTGTCGTAGCTCTGCTGCATGGCAGCCACCATGTCGGTGGCCTGTTCGCCTTTGCCGTCGATAAGGAGGTCGTAGGCTTCTTTCACACGGTTCCAGCGGTGGTCGCGGTCCATAGCATAGAAACGACCTACGATCGATGCGATGACACCTGTTGACTGGGCGCAGTGTTCCTCGACCATGCGGATGAAGTCGATACCGCTGTGGGGGTCGGTGTCGCGGCCGTCCATGAAGCAGTGGAGGTAAACTTTCTTGAGATCGTAGCGTTTTGCGATGTCGCAGAGGGCATAGAGGTGCTCGAGAGAAGAGTGTACGCCACCGGTAGAAGTCAGGCCCATGAAGTGCATGGCCTGGCCGGTCTTGGCGCAATATTCAAAGGCGCTCTTTACTTCGGGATTGTCGAGGATCGAGCCGGTTGCAATAGCTTTGTTGATCTTGACCAGATCCTGATAAACGATACGTCCGGCACCGATATTGAGGTGTCCGACTTCGGAGTTGCCCATCTGGCCGTCGGGGAGGCCTACATATTCGCCGCTGGCCTGGAGCTCGCTGTGGGGATATGTTTTGAGCAGATAGTCCCAATAGGGAGTGGGAGTGCTGTAGATGGCGTTGGCATGGTTGTGTTTGCCGATGCCCCATCCGTCAAGGATGATAAGTAATGCTTTGTGTGCCATGTATTATTATTATTTTTGATTGTTCATGTCTTGTTCTCGTTCCCGGCGAAGACGTTCACGACGTTTGAGGTTGAAGTGCAACAGCACAAGTATCACAGCCGTGAAAATTATAACGCCGAAATAATAAAGCGCCGACATACGCCCGGTAGCATATTCATCATAGCCTATCGTGGCCATAACACCAAGATAAACGGCGAGAATAAGGGGCACAAGGGTAGAACGCTTGATTTTCATTATTTGTTTACCTTCATTGGTTGAGGCTCCGGCAGATGTCGGTATGGGGAAGCCATAGGGTCAAAAGAGCCGGACTTAAAATATCTGTATAGTTTTAGGCAAGCCCAGGCATCGAGGGCGGCATAGGCTTGCTGCTGTGGCGTGAGAGAGTCTGCCTCCCAATTGGTAAGACGCTGGGACTTGGATATGCGTTCGCCAAATACTATTGCATATATTTTCTGTAAGGAAATATCGCTGATATCGTAATCGTGAACCAACTGCTGAAGATCAACAAAGCCCTGAGGATCTAACGGAGTAGTGCGTCTCAATACATTAAAATCATCGTGGAGCGACAGACCGATCTTTAATATATCGGGATTTTCAAGAAAGGCTTTGAGCTCGGCGCATATACCGATCTTATTAAGTCGGAATAAAAAACAGCGTTCATCCGTCGAAATCTGCATCAATGCCGCGTTATGAACCTTTCCTTTTTTAAAAGAGGGACGAGTTTCGGTATCGAAGCCTACGACATCGGCTTTCGACAGGGCTCTCAATGCCTGATGGGCGAGAGAAGCGCTATCAACAAGTGTTATTGCCCCGGGGAAATTCATAATCGGCATCCCGGCAACGACTTCTTTACTTATGCTTATTATGTAGTTATTCGGATTCACTTCACAAAGTTACACAATTACGACGTCTTGGCATGTGATTTTAACGTTATTTAAACGTACCAGTTGTCATATCGGGGCATAACGATATATTCAGTATCAGGGAAATGGGCAGCGACATATCTGGCAATAAAAGCCTTGGTGTCGGCAGCTATTTCTGCATCATTATCAAAATATTCGTTATAGATAACCGCTCTGAGATCAAGTCCGCGTGCTTTAATGGCTTCAAGCGAAAGGACAGTGTGATTGATCGAGCCGAGACGCGAATTTACAGTAAGTACAACCGGCAGATGATGCTCTGCCACATAATCTATTGCAAAATAATCATCGGTAATAGGAACGAACAAACCGCCGGCTCCTTCGATCAACACGCGATCGTATCTCCGTAAAAGTTCGTCTGTAGAATCGCTGATCAGTTTGAGATCAATGTCGCGACCATCGATGCGAGCGGCAAGCTGAGCCGAGGCCGGATATGAAAAAATGACAGGTGCAGTAAGGCCGAGTTCATCCTCCGGCAACACACCAGTGCCAAGCAAACGGCGATGTGCCTCGATATCCTCGCTGCTGCCGACACATCCCGTCTGTATAAATTTCTGTGTTATTACGCTCAGATTCTTCTGAGCCAACAAGCGAGCATAATATGCTGTCGCATACGTTTTTCCGGCATCGGTATCGATACCTGTTATAAAAATTGCTTCACTCATTTTTCTTTAATATCAATATTAATGGCTTGTAAGTTACAACGAACTTACCATCGCTATCAGGGCGGAAACTACGAAGACCGGCAATAAGTGACGACTCTCCTTGTGATGTCCGGCCAAGAGCATTTACACCCGTTTCCTTTAGATGACGGAACACGCTGATAGCATCGTTGAAGGCGAGGGCAGAATTCCAACTTAAACAGTCGACGATCTCGGCTCCTGAAGGAACTGATTCGTGCCATTGTTCCGCAGTCAATAAAGGAAGACTTCGGCCTGTAATTGCTGTGACTTCTGCAAGATTGCCGGCTACAAAAGTAGTTAATGCAATTATTCCACCGGGTGAACAAACTCTCACGCACTCGTCCAAAAAATGCAATGGAGAATTAAACCATTGTATTGTAGAGGCGGACGCGATAAAGTCAAAAGAATTCGACGGCAATGCTGCGATCTCAGTCTCGGCATCAACCCTTCGGAAAGTACGGCCAGCTATGCATCCGTTTCCAACAAGATCCCACATTTCGAAATAGCCGTCAGTTATAGCGCTATCGAGTTTTCGGGATAAACTACCTGTACCACAGCCGATTTCAAGTACACGAGCACTCGGGAGTGACAATTTTTTCCAAAGTCCGTGTTTCTTGAGTATCGCCTCAAGTTTATCTACAACTTCTACCTGAACATCAGAGGCCGAGTCGTAGCTCTCCAAGCCTGAAGTAAAACGCTCGGACACACGATCTTTATCGACAACATAACGGTCGATCAAAGACTGGAAATCGAGCAAATGAGCTTCGTCGAGTATAACAAGAGGAGTTCCGGCCCAAGCCTGCTTCTGATTCGCGGACGGGATTATAGCATCTCTTTCTCCGACTATAGCGAGATCAAAACGCACATACTCGCCTAAAGGCTTGATGTGGCCTGGAGCAAAAGCCTGTAATTCTTCTCGAAGATCATCTATAGCCCTATCGGGCATGAACGAACAAAATGATCGATATGAAGTGGACGAACCACACATGCGACGGTAAAATTTTGCAAGTGTCTGTTCGTTCAACCCTTGGAGAGTACCTTCAAATATTGAAGAAGGAATACCTCTTGTCTCGTCACAAGGATATAATGTACCATTGACAGCAATATTAAGCGTCACTTTAGCTTTGAGGTCATTCACAGCTATAACTGAGACATATACACCAAACGACCATGCGAATACGCAGATCTCTTTATACGCCTCAGTCCACTGCCAGGATGCAGAAAAAGATCTGTAATCCCATACTACAGCGACATCGTAGCCGGGACGGCTAAGACCTTCGAAGGGTCTCGAATCCATACCCCAGCCGGCGAATAGCAAAATAAGCCGTGAGCTTCCTGTCGATGATACAATCTTATGCTTCATATTCAAAATTTATCCACACCTCACCCTCAGCAAATCCGGGGGTCAAGTGTGGATAATATGGTAAAGTTGGATTAATGTCCTTCCTTATTCGGCTTTGCCGGCGCTACCGAGCACGTTCACGATTTTGTGACGGTAGAGTTTTTCCATGTTGTCGCGAGCCGGGCCGAGGTATTTGCGGGGGTCGAATTCACCGGGTTTCTCAGCGAATACGCGACGAACGGCTGCTGTCATGGCGAGACGGCTGTCAGA